>Ga0206683_10001026_pt1 | contig 19667 bp, 19 predicted proteins | sample M280m12015metaG_FD_155483 | JGI IMG/M metagenome (GOLD analysis project Ga0206683, IMG submission 155483) | Ammonia-oxidizing marine archaeal communities from Monterey Bay, California, United States - M2 80m 12015 | ecosystem: Environmental > Aquatic > Marine > Intertidal zone | place: USA...
CTACATCAGTTAATGAAACATAAATCGGGAATTCTGCATGAACGTCTCCGGGACTTCCACCTTCATCTGAGTAGTACATTCGGAAATTTCCAGAGCAATCTGATCCAGGAGTTGGTATCGGAGATTGACAAAGTGGACCACCCTCTGCAGAAACTGAGTAAGCAACAGAGATTGAAATCTGAGTGTCTTGAGCCCAAGTTCTGATTGAATCATTTACTAAAATATCCCACTGGGTTGTGAAATCATTTCCATTGTTAACTGAATTTGCAGGCTCGACATGCTGAGAAATTTGTTCCTGACCCCTGAATAAGGTCAGGGTAAGATCTGTACAGTCGTTTCCACAATTACCTGACTCGATGTTAAACTTCATTCGAATTGAAATTGATTTATTGATTTCCAAAATGAAATCATCCGAAAATCCAGTATGGAGATTGCAGGATAATTCGACGTTTACATCCTGTCCTTCAGGGAAAAATATCTCACCATAGCCTTCAGATGCAGAACCCATTGAAGCATTAGAGTCGAAATTATTCCAGCATTCACTCAAATCCTCATTGCCCCAGAAATACATGTATGGATTATCTTCAGTAGGATGATTCTCTTGGCTCGACTGAGCACTTGATGTGACAGCAAAGCAACTTATTGCTAAGAGCAATACAATTCCAATGCTGAGAGACCTACGGGAGCACCGCATAAGTTACTGGCAATGTTAACAGTGTTTGAGGCTTCGCTATGCTCAATTCAGTTCTTTTTGAAAATGACACCTAACTCATCATAGTCCCAATCAATGATTTCCCAGCCCGAATCTGACAAATCAAGGCAAACTGATTCTATTTCCATTGGGTGACACAATAGAGCAGCACACCCTCCAGCTCCAGCCCCTAGAGCTTTCCATGCCATCACAGCATTTTGGCTTAGCAGTGGGTCGATTACTGATTTGAAAGGTTCGTGTATTGATGGGTCGATTAGATCCACACCGAGGCAAATTTCATTGAAAGCCTCGACAACAAGATGTCGCTGATCTCTCTGTAGACCATCAATCATAGTTCTAGTTGCTAATCGGATTGTCTTCAAACCCTCAATAACTTGTGAATCACCAGATTCGTAGCGAGACCATACACCTTTCTGAATATTACCTGATTTGTGACTGATTCCAGAGTGTGCAATTATGAGGTGCTTACGAAGCCAATTTTGAGCAGAACGAGTAGGTTCGAATGGCATCTTCTCAACTTCATCACCAAGGAACAAAAAACGGTTGAATCCACCTAATGCAGATGCCCATTGATCCTGTCTACCACAAAGATTACCCGAGGTAATTTCAAGTTGATAGGCAGCCTCGGCAATATCCTCTCTTTCTATACCCTCGAGGCCTTGCTGTAAAGCGATTTTTGCAACATTTAGAGCCCCACTTGCGCCAAGTCCTGAGCCGGCAGGAACGTCGAATTCAAACTTGACCTCTCCTGTATCACTGAGTCTTGCATGGACATATTTGTTGATGGTGAAATTAACCACTTCACCCCCGTAATCAGTTGTATATGGAGCAAGGTCTGTCCAACCCCCAGCCAAATCAACTCGAAGAGGTGCCCTGACTACAGTCACGTTCGTATTTTCAGACTCTACCTATTCAGAGTATGTGTTGTGAAGACTGATTGTCGGACCGTAAAATAAGGGTATCATAGACCTCTCGCGAGAGCATGGGCGAAGGCGTTGACGAGGCGATTGCCGCTTTTTCGAGAGGAGAACCTGTGATGGTCTTCGACTCGGCATTTAGAGAGAAGGAAACTGATTTACTATGGCCGGCAACCGCTGCAACTCCTGCGGTCATGAGGCAATTACGCCAAGACTGCGGTGGTTTACTATTCCTAGCAATAGGTGATGAGATAGGGGAAATGTTTGGACTACCTTGGCTTCAGGACATCCACACAAATGATACACTGGTAGCCGAAAACCCAGTTCTAGGGTATCTAATTACCAATGATTTACAATACGATAATCGCTCGGCTTTCACACTTTCAGTAAACCACAGAGAAACCTACACTGGAATTACAGATCGTGACCGCTCCTTGACTACACAAAGATTTGGTGAACTCGCAGGAGAATTACTCGAATCAGGTGCTGAAGGTGAACTGGCATTTGCAGCCTTAGGAGCAGAATTCAGAACTCCAGGTCATATCCCAGTGTGCAGAGAATCGCCTGGTGGATTATCAACAAGACAAGGTCATACAGAACTCGCAGTAGCGATAGCACGACTGGCAGGTCAAGTTCCTGCAACTATTGGAGCTGAAATGCTGCAGCCCGATGGAGATGGGGCATTGAGTGTAAAAGATGCTCGATTATACTCCCAAAAATACGGAATACCCATGATTACGGGTGCAGATTTGTTGAAAGCATTAGACTTGGAGTGACCGAAGCATTGAGAGCATTCAGAAGGAGGCGAGGTTGATGGTTCGAGTAATGGCAGTCGGTGTTTTCGATTTGCTACATGCTGGCCATCTGCACTATGTGGAGCAGGCTAAGGCTCTTGGTGATGAGTTAGTAGTCGTGGTCGCACACGATGACACCGTACGCAAACAAAAGCATGAACCAGTAACTAGTCAAGAGCTTCGATGTCGAATGGTTCAGGGATTGAAACCTGTTGATACAGCAATCATAGGAAATCCACCAACTATGCCTATTTATGAAATTCTTGAAACTGTAAAACCAGATATTATCGCTCTTGGATATGACCAGAAGCACTCACTTGATACAATCAAGAAGGGGCTCAAAGAAAATGGTTGGAAAGATGTAGAAGTCATTCGTGTAGAAGGTTTGGCTGACGACTTGGACGGGACTAGGAAAATCATTGCAAAGATTCTGAGGCTTTGGTCGGGAGAAACTGGCGGACCTTACGAGGAGGATTGAGATGTATACTGGAATTGTAGTAGGTACAGCTCCTGTAATTGAGGTGACTGAAAGGGAGAGTGTTAGAACCCTGAATGTTGATCTTAATGGCTACTGCGCAGACTTAGAAATAGGGGCTAGTGTATCTTTGGATGGCGTTTGTATGACGGTGGTTTCGATAGACGGAACAGATGTTTGCTTTGACGCCATTGAGGAAACTCTGACCCGTAGCACTCTTGGAGAACTCAAGACTGGTTCTTTGGTAAATGTTGAACGATCACTGAAAATGGGTGATGAATTAGGAGGTCACATCCTGTCGGGCCATGTGATGATGACCGCTCGAATTCTTGAACGGAATGAACAGGGTGAAGGTATTGATTTGAGTATTGAAAATCCTAGCGATGCACGACCGTATATTCTCGAAAAAGGATTCATTGCCATAGACGGAATGTCGCTAACAGTTGGTGAAGTTTCTGAAAATAAATTTGCTCTGCATATTATTCCTGAGACCTTGAGGGTCACAACAATTGGTCAAAAAAAGGTCGGAGATTATGTCAATATTGAAATTGATTCTCGTACACAGGCAGTAGTAGATACAATTCGACGTAGTATGGAGGTATCTGAATGAGAATTGCAGCAGTATGTGGCTCATTTCACAAGACTGAGGTTGAGAGAATGCTAGAATATGCTCGTGATGAAGCTGTTTCTAAGAATGCTGAATTGACAGAGGTCGTCTGGGTACCCGGCTCAATGGAGGCCCCTCTTGCACTAGAGAGATTGATGCAGCGCGATGATGTCGATGCTGCAATTGCCCTAGGGATAATTGAGCGAGGACAAACCCAACATGGTTTGGTTATGGGACAATCAGTTACTCGTTCAATAATTGAATTACAAATTCGGCATAACAAACCAATTGGATTGGGGATTATTGGCCCAGGTGCAGACCCTGAACACATCGAACCGAGACTTGAACCACATGCTAGAGCGGCTGTCGGGGCAGTAGTAGCGATGTTTGAGTAATCACAATCGTTTTGCCTTCAGAGTAAACGACAAGGGAAAATTAACCTGATTTTCTTTTAATCGCCAGTAATTAGGCCGAGATGGCTCAAACATTTCTGCTTCCGGCCATGGATCCCAAGCGAGTTCATCTCTCTCATTTAGAGATTCAATCATGAATCCGTTGCCAATCAATGCGTTAAGTAGAGTGTCGTATCTGTACTCCCATGAATGAGTGGTTCGTTCAATATCGGCCTCTGGTGATGCATAACTTCCCTCACCAATCTCAGAAATTATGCCTTCATTGAATAAATCATACTTCAAACCTAGACGGGGGGTCTCTGTTCCTTCTTCGATATCTAATGCATTGAGCATGGGAGTACTTTCCTCAAGATACAAAATTCCACCTGATTTAACCAATTCAGAGCATACTTTGGCCCACTCTTGTAAATCTGGTAACCAGCATAGTGCTCCACGTCCGGTGTACAGTATGTCGAACTTTTCTCCCTTCAATGACTCTACCGCGTCACTAACATTGCTAACTACGAATTTAGCATCATTGATTTTGAGAATTTTTGCAAATCTTTCCGCCTCAGAAATAGCATTCGGAGAAAAATCTAGGCCAGTTACCTTAGCACCCTCGCGGGCCCAAGATAAGGTATCTGCACCAATATGGCATTGCATATGAAGTAGAGATTTACCTTTGACAGAACCTACCTCTTCTAACTCCCAAGGTGCAATTTTTGACTCACCAGCAAGCCACTGTTCAATTCTATAGAACTCAGCACCAGCTCCTTGTGCGTGTAAAAAAGCCATAGAGTCCCAAGCCTCGAGATTTTGGTGAATTGCTTCATCATCATCATCAGGTGATGGTATTGTCCTCCAAGCCATGTTTCTTCGGATATGTTGGGCTTTGAAATCATATCGCTCAAGTGTCAATGTTCAAAGAACTCCTGACATTGGCAGAGGCATGTCCGACGGCGTGCGCAATGTAATCATCATTGGTTCTGGTCCTGCAGGATACACAGCGGGCTTGTATTCTGCTCGTGCAATGCTAGATCCACTAATGTTCGCAGGTTACATGTCTGGAGGTCAACTGATGCTTACTTCTGACATTGAAAACTTCCCCGGATATCCTCAAGGAATTGGAGGGCCTGAGATGATGATGCAATTGCGTGAGCAAGCTGAACGCTTTGGCTTGCAAGTGGAAGACAAGAATGTCGAGCGTGTAGATCTGAGTTCTCGACCATTCAAAGTCTGGGTTGAGGGTGAAGAATTTCAGGCTCAATCTCTAATAATTTCCACCGGAGCCGAATCTATCTGGCTAGGAGTTGAAGGAGAGGAAGCACAGAAAGGACGGGGAATCAGCACATGTGCCACATGTGATGGAGCATTCTTCCGTGATGAAGAAATAATCGTAATAGGTGGTGGAGATTCTGCAATGGAAGAAGCAACATTCCTAACTCGCTTCGCTAGTAAAGTTACAATAATTCACCGAAGAGATGTATTCCGCTCTTCCAAAGTAATGTATGAGAGAGCGGCTAATCATCCAAAAATTGAGATTAAGACATTCCGTTCAGTAAAGAAGTGGCTTTCAGATGATAATGGCCTTACTGGTGCTGTGTTAGAAGATCCAAGAGATGGTTCAATCGAAGAAATTTCTTGTACGGGCGCCTTTATTGCAATTGGTCACAAACCAATAACTGGATTCCTAGAAAGCCAAGTTGAAACAGATGACACAGGATACATCATTCACAAGGAACATACAATGACCAGTGTGCCCGGAGTATTTGCTGCCGGTGATGTTGTAGATACCCGCTATCGCCAGGCAATTACTGCGGCTGGAATGGGTTGCCAAGCTGCAATGGATGTTGAGAAATGGCTTGAGGAACAACACTGAGGTTTTATCTTGGCGGAGACGGGAATCTTCGCTGAAAAAGAATTTCATGAAGACAGAAGTTGGCTCAGCCATCGCCTAGCAGATGTGGTCTACCTCACTCATACGATAGTTACCATCTGGATTGCAATTGGATGGTTAGGCACTGAAGATTGGATGCTATGGGGTGTTGTGATTTTGTATGCGAGTACTGAGATTCTTTGGTTAATTCGTTCAGATTTCTGTATTCTTACTGATTTAGAACGACGATTCAGAGGTGTGCCACGGCCAGATTCAGTTTTGGAACAGAATTTTATTCGAAGATTGTTCAACCTGTTTCTTCGTATCGACATAACTCCCGAAAGATCATACATCCTAACTCGTACTTGGGGAAGGCTGAGCTTTGTAATTGCAAGTATGAGACTTGCTGGATTTATTCCGTTCTAAGTGAACATTCTAGACCGAAGCCACAATGAGGGGTTCACTCAGTCGAAAAGTTATGTCGCGGGAACTCAGTCCGGCCGAGCGTGCAAGATATGCACGTCACTTGATACTCCCACAGGTTGGAGAAGAAGGTCAGAAACGACTTAGAGATGGATCAATTCTTGTCGTAGGAGCAGGGGGTTTAGGTTCTCCTGTTCTTCTGTATCTAGCGGCCGCTGGTATTGGAAGAATAGGCATTGTAGATGATGACAATGTTGACATTACAAATCTTCAGAGGCAGGTAATTCACGCTACTGCAAGTATTGGGCAACCAAAAGTTGCGTCCGCAGTAGCGAGAATAAAACAATTAAATCCCGAAGTTGAAATAGTGGAATACAATCTTCGATTAGATGTTTCAAATGCTTTGGAAATTATAGATGGCTGGAATGTTGTAGTTGATGGCACCGATAACTTTGCCACTAGATATACCATCAATGATGCCTGCGAAATTCTTGATGTCCCCTGGGTTTTTGGTAGCATACACCGATTTGAAGGGCAGATTTCTGTTTTCAATTACCAAGGTGGACCAAATTATCGAGATTTATTCCCTACTGCTCCTCCTCCTGAGTTAGCCCCTAATTGTGCAGAAGCAGGAGTTCTTGGTGTACTACCTGGTATGGTTGGAACTATTCAGGCTACAGAAGCACTGAAAATTATTCTTGGAGTTGGAGAGGCACTTTCGGGGAAATTGATGATATTAGATGCGATTACAATGAACATGCGCGCTTTATCCTTCGAAGCAGATCCTAATCGGCAGCCTGTCAAAAAAATGTCAAAGGAAAGCATCGAAGCTGTCTGTAAATCACAAACACCGAAAGTTGTAGCCCCGAATAATTCAATGCAAATTACCCCTAATGAGTTTGTTAACAAGAAAACAAATGGTTGGGAGCCTTTCTTACTTGACGTACGCAGACAGAATGAAGAATCAATCGTTTCTCTGCCAAACACAAATCTGAGAATAGAGCACACCTCTGTGCCAAAGCGAAGTTCTGAAATCCCCAATAATCGAGATATCGTTGTTTATTGCAGAGTAGGGGGTCGATCAGAAGTTGTTGCAAATTGGCTAATTCAGTCTGGTTGGGACCATTCTAGAGTTTGGAACCTTGCAGGTGGAGTCCATTTGTGGGCTGATCAAATTGATTCATCGATACCTAAATATTAGTCAGATAATAAGTGGTGAAATACCATTCAGTAACTTGTTTAATTGTGGTAAATAATAGTTAAAAATGTTGCTTGAATAAAGTAATAATTTACAAACTTTGATTTATTGTGGTAAAAATAGCCCTAGTCTACCGATTGTTTGTTGTACTAGTTGCAACACGAGAAGGCATGGTAGGGCGACGCGGCTTGTGGCTCTGCCCGACTTGCAATAAGCATCAAACTTGGAAATCTAGAGATTCTAGTACGTCACGCCTTGACCGTAAGTGCATCTCTTGTAGTCAAAGAATTCGAGTCACTCTCGATCGCTCAGGAGCTGGAAGAGGGAGGACCCAACAAGCAAGAGTTTGGGAGAGGAAAGCAAGCACCCCGATGAAAGAATTAGAGCAGGAAGCAATCTTGAGAGATAGAGATAAGAATTCAATAAATGTTGAGGGCACCTCATCCGCTAAGAGTCCGACACAACAAGACCTCCCCCCTCTATGGGGTGCCGATTGGATGCCGACTTCCCCCCTCATATTCTCGCATAAAATAAATTCAAAAGAAGTACGCAAGGAATTAATCCGATTCGTTATTGAAAGACATGATGGTTATGTCGAAGAAATCACAGAATGTTGGGATTTACTCAATGCATCGAAGTCATTCACAGGAGATACCTATCATGAATTCTGTCAAAATTTCAATAATGAGCTTTCGAAGAAACTACGAGAGAGAGTTTTCGAACCTGGATTCGCTAACCTCGCAGATGAAGAAATAATACCACGTAGAAGTGGGACAATCTACCTAAATAGGCGCGTCACGAGGTTATTGCGCGACGTCGCACTCTGTTTGCGTAGAATAGCGTACAAAGCATCAATCACCGTTGAACAACGATTTAATTGGCAAAGATGGATGACTAGAACACGTGCTCTTGATGAACACCTGAAGGACCTATTCACCAATGGCGTCCCTACCCCTGATGGCAGTCACTTTGGAGGAAAGGGGTTTCGCTCAACATGGCAAGAAGGAATTGTTGCATGTGCGACAGGATTAACCAGAGCAATCGACCTTGAAAGTGAAAAAACTGAGATGGCCGATGTCGTCGCCCCAATGATTCGAGATGTTGGACTTGCATTAGCCATGGGGCAAACTCCTCTTGAAATTTTTAATGCACAAGTAGGCAAGTCAGCATCAAATATGGATGGTGGGCAGAATGATGCAGGAGGAAGAGACCTACATGTTGGGAATTGGGAAAAAAGAGTATTACCACCAACTGCCCCATTACCCATTGCTAGCGCTACCGCTACAGGAATCGCTCTCGCTGCTCAAAGGCTCTCAATACCCCGATTTCATTTGGCTCCTGTAGGAGAAGGATGTAGTAGCAGTGGTGAATTTTGGGAAGCAATGAATCTTGCAGGCGCTCGTGGTTTACCCATTGCATTCATGATACAGAACAATCAAATCGCACTTGATACATTTACAGTAAGTCAATCCGGAGCAGAAACATTTGGAGACAAAGGTTACTCGATGGGGATTCCATCTTGGACTATTGATGGGTCTGACCCGGCTGAATTTCACGCCTCTACTTGCGCTGCCCGTGAATACGCCTTAGATGGAGGAGGTCCTACTTTGATTCATGTTGAAACCATGCGTGGTTGTGGGCACGCACACCACCATGACGACCTATATCTTGGAGCAATTAGTAGTAATCCTCCAGGTTATGTTGACCGCGAATTGCTTGCATATTGGGCGGAAAAAGACCCTGTTCCAAATCATCGAGATTTACTGATTCGATTGGGAATTAGTACATCAAGAATTGCAAAAATGGAAAATGAAGAACAATCTCTTGTTGATTCTGCAAGAAAAGAAATGGAGATGACTCCTTGGCCTGAAGGGAACACAGTAACCGTCGGAGTGACTTCAATTCATGATGCTAGCACGCATTCAGAACAATTCGATAGATTTGGAGAAAATACTCAAAGTGGTCAATCACCACTAGAAAATGGAGAGACTTCTATTGAATTCTCTAATGCCACAAATGCATGGACCTTCAGCAAAGCCATCCAAAACGGAATGGTAGCTCTCGCAGAAAAATATGGAAAATCAATTGTTTTCATGGGAGAGGACATGGAAATTGCTGGAGCCTTTGGTATGAATCTCCCCCTGAAGGCTAGAGGGCATTCAGATCGACTGCTAGATATGCCGCTTTCAGAAGCAGCAATCATCCACTCAGCCACAGGTGCTGCTCTTGGAGGAATGCGGCCGGTTGCAGAGATTCAATTCGGGGGATTCGCGGCACTAGCAATGAATCCTCTAATCAATAACGCGGCTCAATTGAGATGGAGATGGGGAGCTGATGTACCACTAACGGTCAGAATTCCTTTGGGTGCAAAAACAAGAAGTGGCCCATTCCATGCGAACATGATAGAATCGTGGTTTACTAATGACCCCGGTTTAGTCATTGTATTCCCAAGTACACCTCAAGATGCTTATGACCTACTGGTTGAGTCTCATGCATTGGAAGACCCTGTTGTTTTCTTAGAACACATTGGCCTATACGGCCTTAGAGGAGGTTTGACTGGATGGGGGCAATCAATCAATCAAGTAGTAGATACAAAAGCAGTTCATGGGCGACTCGCAAGGGGTGAGAATAGTATTGGCAAAGCCCGAGTTGTAAGAGGCGGTAATGATGCAACTATAGTCACCTGGGGTGCCATGGTCCACGTCGCTTTAGAGGCTGCAAAAGAGGCCTCAAAGAAGGGGATAGAGGCCGAAATCATTGATCTACGCACAATTATGCCATTCGATGCACAAACCTGTATTGACTCTGTACGAAGAACTGGGCGACTAGTAGTTCTGCAAGAAGCACAATACACAGGAGGATTTGGTCACACCATTAACAGTCGAATTTTGGAAGAAGCTTTTTGGAATCTTGAAGCAACTCCGGTTGTCATTGGGGCACTAGATACACCGGTTCCATTCTCTCCTCCATTAGAGGACCATACTATTCCAACCGCAGAATTGGTTCTGCGACATTTACTAAGGATGTGTGAATGATTAAGGGTATTAACTCAAACATGATAAGTGGGCGCGAACAAATAGAGAGGGAACAGTGATGCTCGACTCAGACCCATTCCTTGTGATTGTTGGATTCATCCTACTGATGGCAGGTGGCGAAGGAGTTGTTCAAGGTGCAGTAAGAATTGCAGATAGAATGAATGTACCTCCCCTCTTAGTTGGATTCACAATAGTTGCAATCGGGACTTCTTTACCTGAACTAGCAGTTGCTATAGAAGCGATAGGACAGGATAAACCAGAGATTGCTGTTGGAGGCGTTTTAGGATCAAATGTTGCGAATGTAATGCTAGTTCTAGGAACAGCATGTATGCTTGGGTCAGGAGAAGATGCAGGGGCAGGGCTAAGACGTGATGCAATAGCAGTAATTACGGCAACTGTGATTCTCTTTGCTTTCGTGAGTATGGAAGAAATTCCTTATGAAGGTGGCTTGGGTATGCTTTTACTTCTTGTTGGGTATTACACTTACTCATACCTCTATTCAAAAGGCAAAGAGGAAGATACAGAAGTCGAGGATAATTGGTTGCCTGACAATATCATGCTAGCAATTGTAGCGACCATAGCTGGAGGTGTGATGATTTGGCAGGGTGCTGTTCTAATGCTAGAAGGTGCCACGGGATTGGCCACATCATATGGAATCCCTGATTCGATAATTGGGCTTTCTATTGTTGCACTTGGAACTTCACTCCCTGAATTAGCAGTGACACTAATTGCTGCTCTTCGTAACCAAGGAGGTGTGGCTATCGGGAATGTGCTTGGGTCGAATGTCATGAATATTCTTGGAATTCTAGGTACTGCTTCAATAATAGGTGGCGGGCTTGAAATCTCATCAGACTTCGCTGGAAGAGACATCTGGGTTGTCATTTTGACATCGGGACTAGTTGCCGCGATGTTGCTAGATGATCGCGAGATTGGACCACGAGTCGGCGCCACTATGGTTGTAGGATACATTGCATACATGGCATTTCTTTTCTTCACAGTACCCTGATTTGGGGCGAACGGCTAAGGCTGAAAGGCTAGTGGCGACTTCATGGCTGACTTCCGGTTGTCTGAGGAACAGGAGATGCTGCGCGAATTGGCGCATGAATTCTCTAGAGATTCAGTAAGACCACATGCAGAACACTGGGACACTAACAATGAGTTCCCTCTAGACGCGATTTCTGAGGCTCATTCACTCGGACTAACTAACCTCCACATCCCCTCGGAATTTGGAGGAATGGGAATGGGTATTTCTGACGAAGTTTTGGTGACGGAAGAATTTGCTTGGGGCGATCCTGGTTTCAGTACCGCCGCATACTCAAATGGACTGACGGCAGGACCTATCATTACTGGAGGTACTGAAGAACAGAAGACAGAGTACCTTGGACGTCTTGTGAAAGAACCTAAAATCGCATCTTACTGTGTCACTGAACCTGGAGCGGGAAGTGATGTAGCAAGTATTGAAACTACAGCTGTAAGAGATGGAGATCACTACATACTCAACGGGCAGAAAATGTGGATTACTGGTGCTGGGTATGCAGATTGGTTCTTCGTTCTAGCATATACTGACAAAACGGCTGGATACAAAGGAATGAGTGCATTTATTGTTGAATCTTCTTGGGATGGAGTGAGTCTTGGGAAGAAAGAGACGAACATGGGTCAAAGAGCCTCTGACACTAGAGGTGTAATCTTCGATAACGTTCATGTTCCGGTTGAAAATCTAGTTGGGGAAAAGGAGGGCATGGGATGGTTCAACGCCATGAAAGCATTCGATCTGTCTCGTCCTAATGTTGCAGCACAAGCAGTTGGAACCGCACGTGCGGCATATGAATACGCCTTGCAGTACGCCGATGAACGCAAGACATTCGGGAAAAAGTTACATCAACATCAGGCGATTCAATTCATGCTAGCAGATATGAAGACAAAAATTGAGGCTAGCCGGCTTTTGACTTGGCGAACCGCTTGGGAAGCAGATAATGGCATTCGAAATACTGAAAGTGCAGCTCATGCCAAGCGATTTGCTGCGGATTCCAGCATGGAAGTCACTACAGATGCTGTACAGATATTCGGTGGTTATGGTTACTCCGAAGAATACCCTGTTGCTCGATTAATGCGTGCTGCAAAGGTATTACAAATTTATGAAGGAAGCAGCCAAATTCAACGTATGATTATTGGAAGAGAGATGACAAAGGACCTATGAAACAGCCCAAAGGGCTGACTACTCAACCGACCGTTTCATTCAAGGATGGTCAAGGTTGCCGGAATACGATGGCTATGACAAAAGGTGGTGACCTCCGACGTAGAATAATCGCCATCACTGTGCTTGGCTTGATGTTGGTTCCTACCCTAGCAGCGGCTGTCCCTATGCCTCAGCAATCTGAAGAATTGATGTATTCAGAAGAAGGAGGGCAGTGGTGGTTAGAAAGCAATATGGACATCAATCACGACCAAATTCATGATGCGATTTGGATTGCTGCTGAATCTACAAATTATGACTATGTTGATGAAAGTGGACGTATTTCAGTTATTGTCGATTTTGACCACACCCCCACATTTAATGATGAGATTATGCTTGCTAATTCAGTTGACTTTGAAACACAATTTCGATTTTGGTTGATAGATTCTATTGCAGGAACTGTGGAGCTGAATAGAATTCACGAAATCGTGGAGTTACCAGGAGTAGTATTTGTAGAACTTGATGGCCGGCTCGAAATTCAGATGAATGATGTCAAGGAAATACATGGTGTTGACTTAGTTTGGCAAGATACGGGATATACCGGCGCAGGAGTTACGATGGCAATAATTGACACCGGTATTGATGGCAATCATTCTGGAGTTGATGATCTAGATGATGATAACTCAACACACGATCCTAAAATTCTCGCATTTTATGATGCAGTAAATAATCCCGGTTTGACAAACGGAAGTGAGGTCGAACCATACGATGGTAATGGTCACGGTACACATTGCGCAGGAATCACAACAGGCACTGGAGCTCCTACCTACGAATATGTCGGAGTCGCACCAAAAGCAAATCTTGTTGGAGTCAAGGTCCTAAGTGATGAGGGTAGTGGCTCGTATGCTCAAGTAATGGCAGGCATGCAATGGACTGTTGACAAACGCCATGAGTTCAACATTAGAGCAGCTAGTATGAGTCTCGGAGGGCCAGCGGTTTCAGAATGGACTACATCAGAACAAGAGTCTGTCAATAGAATGGCGAATGAAATGATGCGCGCTGGCGTTGCATTATTCATAGCAGCAGGTAATGCGGCTTTCAGTGCTCAAATTGGCACACCAGGTAGTGCTGAGGATGCAATCACAGTTGGTGCTCTTGACAAAAATACTGCAATAGCTATTTACTCTAGCCAAGGCCCTACTGAAGAAGGTAGAATCAAGCCGAATATCGCATTTGTTGGAAGTGATGTCATGGCTCCTGATGCTAACACAGGAGATGGTTATGTTGCCCTATCAGGGACAAGTATGGCGACACCTGGTGCTGCTGGAGTAGCGGTTCTAATGTTCCAAGCAAATCCTGATTTGTCACCCTTCGATATCCGTAATATTATGCAGGAAACTTCTACCTATCGACAATGTCACTATATGTTGGCAAATGAACCCTGTGCCGAGGATACAATACCCAAAAATCGTCAGAATAATGTCTATGGCCATGGTCATGTAAATGCACAACCATCAGTTGAAGAAGCGGCTAACTATTATTACGAATTAAGTATGTCATTAAATGTCACTCTAACTAGCGAATATGGTGTTGATAATAGAGTACACGTCTCACTAGGAGAGTCTGTTGAGTTCAGCCTTGAAGGAGCAGTTCAGCGAGTCCAATGGAGAACTTGGGACATGAGGGACAATTGGATGGACTTGGCAGATTTTAATGCTGAAGAGGAACAATTTGAAGTCACTCATAGCCTTCTTGTCGACAGACTAAAATTCCTTCCAAACAATACTATTGAAGGTGAACAAGTAGTACTCGTTAGGGCAATTTCAGAAGATAGGGCATCGACTAACTTGGCAGTTGGAATCAATATTATCGGTGAAGAGAAAATAGAGGGAGCAGAAGAAGATGGCTCTTACTTAGCAGTTATCGTTGGAATTCTGACATTAACTGTATTAATTTTGATTGCGGCCTTGGGCGTCACTGGATGGAAACTTAGTGAACGGGGCTATTTCGATAACGACGAATATGATGAAGAAATCGAGGATACCGTCGAATCAATCATGAGTGATGGCACTTACGATAATAACGATGGAGATTAACAGAGCCGTCATTTTGGCTGCGGGTTCTAGTAGTCGCCTAGGAAGGCCAAAAGCTCTGATACAACTTGGTGAAATCACATTAATCGAAATGATTGTATCCAGGCTGGAAGAAATTGGTCTTTGTGTCACAATAGTGACAAGAAAGGATATAGCTGATAGAATTAGATTATTATTACCAGACCACCATATAGTTGTCAATCTTGAGCCAGATAAGGGGCGCACAGGAAGTGTACAATGTGGTTTAGAGTCGGTGGGAAAAGTACCCGTACTAATAGTACCAATAGATAGGCCTGGATTTTCTATTCAAACCATACAAAAACTATGTGATTCGAAGGTAACGACTTGCCCTGTCAAAGATGGAAAAGGAGGTCATCCTCTAGCATTATCAATTGAGGACTCAAATATTATACTAAATGAAAATCCAGATCAATCCTTACGCAGTCTAATTTCACCAAGTAGAATAGAAGTTGAAGACCCTCATCTTCATCTAAATATAGACACAGAAGAAGATGTTAAAATTCTCCTCAGAGTAGTTAGTGAACTATAGGATGAAGTTAACCAAAGGCTACATCCAGAACCATCATTACTGCAAAACCAAGCATTACACCCATAGTAGCAATATCTCCGTTACCCCCCCGGTGTGCTTCTGGAATCAATTCTTCAACCACAACAAAAATCATTGCACCGGCAGCAAATGATAGAGCATAAGGTAGAATTGGAGTTGCTATAATTACCAAGGCCGCTCCCAAGACGGCAGCAACTGGTTCAACAGTAGCTGAAAGTTGACCCCAAAGGAAACTGTCTCTACGAGATAGCCCCTCTCTACGAAGAGGTAGAGATACAGCGGCACCTTCCGGGAAATTCTGAATTCCAATTCCAATTGCTAGCGCAACCGCAGCACCCAATGTTGCCCCTTCAAAACCAGATGCAGCAGCGCCAAAAGCAACTCCAATAGCCAAACCTTCTGGAATATTGTGCAAAGTGATTGCAGATACAAGAAGCATACTCCTCCGCCAAGTGTTTTCAATTCCTTCAGCCTCTTCAGGAGGTGCACCAGGATGCAAATGAGGCAGAAACATATCGATTAGCCTCATACATACACCTCCAAGCAAGAATCCAACCAAAGCAGGGAACCAAACTGGCAAATCTTTCCCTTCGGACATCTCCAGAGCAGGAGAAAGCAATGACCAAAAACTCGCTGCAATCATTACTCCAGCTGCAAAACCTAGCATTGCATCGAGAACTTTTCTATCTAATTCCTTGAAGAAAATCACCAGAGCTGCGCCGGCCGCTGTCATGAACCAAGTAAAGAGCCCAGCAAGTAGTGCCTGTTGCACTGGGCCAAAGCCCTCGAAGAGTCCCACGACATCCATACAAACAAACGGCAAATGGGCGCCTCTATCAAAGTTAGCCTAGGCTAACTCTCGGCCTTAATCGAAATGTTTTGAGGCCATACTCCAAAACTAGAACACATATCGCACTCCATGACCAGCGCCACTCTTGCTTGGGTTCTCGAGCGACTGGCAAAGGGAGAGAGAGTTGCTCTAGCATCTGTTGTTGAAGCAAAAGGTAGTGTACCAGGGAAACCAGGAGCACGATTGGCTATGAGCAATATTGGAGGAAGGCATGGCACTGTAGGAGGAGCCGGCCTAGAATTGAAAGTGGAAAAACATCTAAAGAAGATGCTAGAAAATGGTTCATCGGCTAGTAGAATTGAGAATTATGTCCTACATAGAGATGCAAAGGGCAAAGAAGCGACTGCCTTGGACAGTCTATGTGGCGGACAAGTATCGGTCTCATTGGAGGTTTTGGATCCTGTGCCTCACATACTAATATCAGGAGGAGGCCATTGCGGCCAAGCTATTGCTTCTGTTTGTGATAATCTGGGATGGTCTCACAGTGTTTACGACATACGAAGTGAGTTTGCAGATTCTGATTTATACCCTAATGCAATTGAAAATCACCATGGTGATGTGAAAGACTTTTTGGACTCTCTTCAGATAAAAAAAATAATTAGATTTTCTGATGTATTGCTCCTAGGACATGATTGGACTGTTGACCAAGAGATGCTAATTGGATTGCTTCTAGAGAGAGGAGATAATGATAGACCACGAATAGGAGCTATTGGCTCACGATCAAAGTGGAAGGCTTTCAGAAAGGCAGCAATAGACTCCGGAGTGAGTGATTCGGCAATAGATTCAGTCCGCTGCCCGATAGGATTCAACATAGGAGCGGAGACTCCTGAAGAAATTGCAATCTCAGTCTGTGCGGAAATTATGGCCCTTGAGAAAGGAATTACCAGCAACTCCGAAGACTGAAAGAGTAAGCAACCCGCCGGAAGGACATGAGAGGTTGCGCGTTAGCTCTGATTCTAATTATCACTAGCGCTTCAATAAGTGGTTGTCTTTGGAATAATAAAGAATCTATAGAAGAGCCTATTCTCAATGAAGATAATTTTCGTGAGTTCACAGTAGTCGCGCCTATTGATACAGGAATAAATGTCTATCATGACCATTTCAGAGTTAATGAAACTCTACCTGAATGGATTCTGAATTCATTCGGAGTCACAATGACATGTAACCTAACATTCGAAGGAACTTGGGATGAAAGATACGAAGCAGATAAAGAGACTTGTTGGGATTTGATAACTTCTGAAGATATTGTCTATTTCCCTGGAACAAGAATAATTGGCGCTACTCCTGATGATGATACTGAAATTCCAATACTTGATGACCCCTCTGATGGGCACGGAACGGCAGTGACAGGAGCTGTTCTAAATGCTAATCCTGAGGCAATAATTTTCTTTGTCGAAGGATTCTCTGATGCTGCGGTACTTGCTGCTGCGAATCAACCCCTAGTCGATATAATCACAACTAGTTTTGGACCTATTGGTTCAATCCCAGTTCCAGGGATTGAGGATGCCACGAAAGTCGCTGTTGTAGGGAAAGGAAAGCTCCACACGGGTGCTTCGGATAATACCCCATCCCCTGCAATTCAAGATTCCACTGCAGGTCCGCCTTGGAGTATTGGAATATCAGGATATGCAGAAGAGGAGGATGACCAGAAAGAAACCATGAGTGGTTCCTATCCAGATGCGGCTGCAGATTGGACTCAAGTACTGCCAAACCATGATGATATAGATGGATATCATCAGACTAGTGGCACATCATTTGCAACGCCTCGTACAGCAGGACTTATCTCAAAAGTCATTCAAACTCTAAGGTTGGAATTTGGAGATAATTCCTCTGGTGCAGAAAGTGATACAAGACAAGGTTTGTTAGTTAATGGAAGTAATTTCTCATTGACTAATGATGAAATCAGAAATGCATTGAATATTTCTGCATGGTATCCTAGTTCAAGTACTTGGGATCCAACCACAGGAACATTACCAATCTCACCAGTTGCACCATGCACACAGGTAGGATGGGGAGTTGTTAACGAATCAAACGTACAACCAATGATTGAACATCTCAATGGAACCAATCAAATGCCAGATAGACCATTTGATGTAGTTCAGTGCATGGAAACAAATCAAGCAATTCGTGAAGCATATTGGAATTAGCCTCACAAATCAACAAACAATAGTTCCGGTGGCTTGATTACGAGTTCTCCTATACGGAACCAATGCGCAAGGTAGTCCTGAGGTGGAGAATTAACTCACTTCAAGGTGCTAAGGAGCTTGGGAAAATATTAGAAATCTGTGATAGGATAGAGATTCTAGCACACTTAGGATTTCAGGATGGTGGAATAGTTCAACTTGCAGAGGTAAAACTCAAACAAGGAAAAGATGTTAATGAACTCTCAAATTTGCCTAGTTTCGAAGTGCTAGAAATTCATGAAGAAAATGAGGAAGGTGTCCTACTAAGCCTATTATGCCATCACACTCTTGCGAAATCTGCAATCGAATTCTCAAATTTGCATCTTCAATGTCCTTACAGCATTGATTCAGAAAAAGGAATGGAGCTGAGAGTGACTGGATTGACCACCGCAATGCGACGATTCCTAAACCTCCTCCGCCTCGTACTTCCTCCTGACAAAGTAAGTGTGATTACAGATAAATCGAAACATGTAAATGGATGGGCTGAGGTGCTAACTAAAAGACAACAAGAAGTAATCCAGCATGCAGTTCGTAGAGGCTATTATGACAACAATGGAAATTCAAGAATAAAGGATTTAGCAGAAGAACTTGGCATTTCTCGATCTACCTATGGTGGCCACCTTAGTGAGGCTGAAAAGGCAATTCTGAAGAAAGTCGGTTCGGACCTTGAATGAGTCCATAGGACTCAACCGAAGCGTAATAGGACAACCATGAGTGGATTCGATGCATGGTGCAGCACCGGCTTCCAATGCTTCCCTCTGCGAGGGAAGTTCCTTGGGCATCCTTGGTGAATGGTGTTGAGAAGCAGCTAAACATCGAGGGAAATGCGATTCTGCTCGATGTTCTTCGTGATCAAGTAGGGAGTTTGGGCACGAAGCGAGGCTGCGATATGGGGACTTGTGGATGTTGCTCGGTACTGATTGATGGGCAGCCTCGACTCTCCTGTTTGACGCTTGCAGCGGAGGCAGATGGTTGTGAGATTACGACTGTTGAAGGTCTTGCTGATGGGCACCATCTTCATCCGATTCAAGAGATGTTTGCGGAGTGCGGTGGGTCGCAGTGCGGCTTCTGCACTCCGGGATTCCTGGTTGTTACATCAGCGCTATTGGATGAGAATCCAAATCCTAGCGACGATGAAATCAAGTGTGCAATCGAAGGAAATCTTTGCCGCTGCACCGGTTACCAACAGATTGTAGATTCGGTACGATCGGCATCTGAAATTTTGACTTCAGGCAAGAATATCAAGGATTCAACCTCGCCAAAGAGTGACCCTCATCCGGGATTCGCTGGAGAGTGATTCGATGGCTGGATCAGAGGATAATCCATCCGGTGATAAGAATGAGGATGAGATGGTCGGCTACCGGCAGCAGC
>Ga0206683_10001032_pt1 | contig 19609 bp, 17 predicted proteins | sample M280m12015metaG_FD_155483 | JGI IMG/M metagenome (GOLD analysis project Ga0206683, IMG submission 155483) | Ammonia-oxidizing marine archaeal communities from Monterey Bay, California, United States - M2 80m 12015 | ecosystem: Environmental > Aquatic > Marine > Intertidal zone | place: USA...
TTCCCCCGCACCAGCAATCAGTACCCGCATATATTGCCTTCACAGAAGGGGTTTCTTAAAAGCTCTTACATACATTTAAGCTTATTTAGCCGATAAGTAATGTTTTAATAGATAAGATGAAGACATCCCCATAATAAAGATAAAGAATGTAAAAATTAATTCTAAAGTCTCAAAATCATTAATAATCTCACTAAGACCTAAATTTGAAGATAAAGTTTCACCATCGTAATTATCCTTCCAAGGCCATAAAGTTATCAATGAACCAAGCATAAGTCCAGCCAAAAGTGATAAGGTATATTCATTGTACTTATTCAGAAAAAAATTCATTAAAGGGACAAACGTCACTAAACCTAATATTCCACCTAAAAGAAAAAATATTAAAGGTTCTAAATCAAGATTATGTACCGAATTTGCTATATTTGTATATTGTCCTAATGCTAAAAGAACTAAAGCCCCACTTATCCCTGGTAACAACATTGCCGTGAGTGCTAAAGCACCACAAATTATCAATAAGAAATTACTATTGCCGTAACTTAAAGGGAAAAGTGTATAAAAATAAATTAAAAAAACACCTACAAACAAAAGCAAATAATTGTCAAAAGATGGAGAAGAAACGCCTTTCCATGGTTCTTTAATACTAATTAAAACTAATCCAAAAAAGAAAGCATAAACATAAGGTGCAGTCGAATTTTGTCTTAACAATCCCGGAGATTCATCGGGACCAACTAATATCTTAGTAATCAAATAATAAGAACAAATTATTCCAAAACCTAACGGTAATAAAAAATATATTGAAGATACAAAATTATTGTAAGATTTTGAAGGAAAACCATCTCTAAAAAAATTCAAGAAAATAGATAATGAATTAATTAACTTCTCATATATCCCTACAATCAAAGCAATTGTACCTCCACTAACTCCTGGAACTGAATCTGCAATACCCATCAATAAGCCATAGCCAAAAGTTTGAAAATTAGAATTTTTAACTGTATCTTTATCCATTTTTTTCTCCAAAATAATCTAATTTAGAAGCTATTGCTACTTTGGCTGCTATTTTTCTTGAATTCTTACCTTTATTTTTAGGGCTCGATTTTTTAATAATTGGATGTTGATAAAGAAAGCCGTGCTTTGGTGGGGGGCTTCCATCAGACATGTGACGGAAAAGAGCTTTTTCAGCACCAAGTAACTGAATAGTTGATGATGGCATACGTGCTAATTTTGATAAGTCTCCTGCTGAAGCAACCATTCTAACTGCTAACTGTGTACCTAATATATCAACTAATGCTGGAAATACTTTAGGCGATTCTAAATCTAAATAATTTGATAAATATGATACTAATTCTTGAATCGAATTGATAAATATTTTTAATTTATCTATTTGAGATGGCAAATTATCCTTTTCCATTATCTTCTCTAATTTAATTCTAGGACTACCAGTCAATTGTGAATGCCAGGTTATATATCTTTCAGAAACCAAATTAAAAATTGTATGGGCTTCATCTAAAGCTTCAATAGCTTGAATTAAATTTTTATCCGGTGTTAAACTTTTCTCAATACGATGTTTAACTTGCAATATACTGGCAGATCTTAGCAAAGATAAATCTATATTTTGACCATCTAAATCAATTTCAAGTTCAGATTTACTATGTCGTTCTAAAACATTACTCAATTCTTCAGATTCTTTTGGTAATACCAAATCCTTGCCTGAAATAGAATAATTTACCAAAAACTATTCTCCAGAAAATTATCTTCTTCGACCTAATCGAGAAATTAAAGAAATGACTAATATGCCTGAAAAGAAACTTAGACTAGGAAGACTCTCAAGAATTCCATCTTCTTCCTCAGTTATCGGCTCATTAACAACTGAATCTGATTTTAAAACTGTAAAAGGTAAAGACAATTTATCTGTTTGACTGCCTGTTACATTCAACATTCCTGATGTTTCTGTTGCAGCCTGCATTATTGGCGGTTCAACTTCAATAACTATTTCTTGGAAATCACCAGGTTCTAAACGAACTGAATCAGGAGGCGATGTAAACCAAGAAGCCCGCTTGCCTTCAATTGTCAACTTTAAATTTTCAACAGTATTTCCATTATTTGTTAATCTAACTGTAAATTTACCAGTTGTACCAGCCATTACTTCACCTGCAGTTAATTTTAACTCAATATCAATATCTGGTTTTTCATCAATATAAACTATGAAATGTAAATCTAAAGCCTGCCCCGACTGATCTGATAATATTTCTCCATCAATCATATTATTTCCACCATATACACTTTCTGGAACCTCTACATTAAGATACACAATTTTAGATTGTTGAGCACCTAACATAAATTGAGATTCGGACCAATAAGTTAACCAACCTACTGGCGCTACTGCATGAGGTAAACGAATAAAATCATTATCATTACCAACATTTGTAATTGTAACTTGAAATGGAATTACATCTCCAGAAACACCCTCTTTAAAATCTGAATTAATAACCATTGTTAACTCATAAACTGGATTTGTATAAATTGAAAGTGTATCAAAAGAGCTTACTTTATTATTCAGACCTGAAACTCCCTCTACATACAAAAATATGCCATTTGCAGTATTAGCTGGCTCATCATAATTTGTAGTTATTTCAAGAACAAATGAACTTGTCATCCCCTCTGAAACTGTAATTTCTGTAAAACAATCTTGATTGATTCGGAAACATGTGGTCCAACCTAATGGAACATCAAAAATAGATAAACTAATTGTATCATCTATATTCGCATTATTAGTTATTTCTACATCAAAGAAATGTGTATCTCCAGGACTCTCAAAGGACTCTATAGCAATAACATCCAAATAAAACTCAGCATAATATTCGATTTTAACTGACACCTCAAAAGACTCTATCTTATAATTATCCTCATCTAATATTACATCTATTGTAAAATTATAATAACCTGGATTTTCATTATCAGAAACTGTAAATGGAACACTGAAAGACTCATCACCTACATAAGGCTCTAAATCATCAGTTTGATATGGGAAATTATCAAATTCCCACCCATTTGGAAGCTCATCAGATTCAAAAGTATATGATTGATAACTATTTCCATAATTTGAAATGCTAATATCTATATCTGAACTATCTCCCGGATTTAATACCATCCCTGAATCCCAAGTAATATGGCGATTAAGGACCTTATCAACACCGGTTATTGTGTAAACGTCCTGTTCAACTTCAGAATCATCATCAGATTGAGCAATAACTGTCATTTCAGCTGAATCTGTATTACGGGCTGAATCTGGAATTTCAATATGCATTTCAAAGTCATAAAAGTCACCATCATCTAAATCTGTAATATGATATGTGCTCAAGGTTGCCCCCCATGCACTGCAGTCATTACAACGTTCAATACTTAAAGAAAAATCATCGGGATCTGTGCCTGTATTCTCTAAACTAAAATGATAAACAACTGTTGTTGAAGGATCCCCTTTCTTATCAAAATCTTCAACAGTCAAATCTAAACCTCTTTCGGGTATTCTAACTGAAGTACTGAGCTCCACATTATCGGAAAATTGTTCTCTGTTGGCAGAACGTACAACTATTTCTGAAGGTGATGAATCATCTGCAATAGAATCTGATGGACTTGTAACGTTCATAACTACTACTGCTTCTTCCTGTGGACCAAGATCTTCTACTATAAACTGGCTAAGATTTGAACCCCAACCTTGAGTCATAACATCTTTTAATTCCAAAATAAAAGAATCAACTTCATCCCCATCATTGGTAACATATAAATTATACAAAATTTGGCCGCCTGGAATGACCATTTTATGATATGCATCTGGAATTATATCTACTGCATAATGCCTTCCGTCTTCCACAGTTGTGTTAGAATTACAAAAATTATAGATATAATCATAATTTCCAGCTTGGACATTAACTAATACTTGAATAAATGCATATTCTTCTTCAGCTGCTGTATCAGGAATAATAACTTCCAAGGTAAAGGTACCTGTCTCTTGAGGATCAAGATACATATAGGATGAACCTAAAAGAGCTGACCAATCTTTTGGCATTTCTGAAGTATCTATACTAAAATTATCTCCATTCTGACCTACATTTTTCATTTCAACTGAATAGAAAACTGAGTCTCCTCGATTGCCTTCTTTAGCATCACCTTGCCTCATATAAACATCTACTGCGTAAATATTATCTATTACTAATTTCTGAGTGATATCTGAACTTGTTACTGTCGAATTTTCAGATGATGCTGTTACTGTATAGTCCATTTCATCTTCATCAACTACAAATTGAACAGGTGCCTGAAATGTAAATAAAACGAATTTTTGAGCCCCAGAAGCTACAGAAACAGTCTCTTGAACGGGTTCGGCATACCAACCATAATTGTATTCATCATACCAAGTAACCGAAAGAACATAAGTATCATCAAGGTCACCAGTATTTGAAATTTGAAATTCGGCAGTTAACTCTTCACAACGAGTTACTTCAGATAAACCTTCGTTACTTGGTGCAAGTTCAATAATCACATCATAATCTCCATCACGTGATTGACCACTAAAATCATTAGCTAAAAGTTCAGATTTACTCTCGATAATATTTTGATTTACGCCTGCAATTGGCGAAATTAAAACCGCTGCGAGTATTGCCACTAAAAAATTGTAATTTACTCTAGACATGATTTCCATTAGAGTAGAAAGTTTATATAACTATTACTCGTTTTTTTCGGAACTTTTTTCATCATTATCTAAACTTTTAGAAATTTTATGAACTTCCTTTTCTAAATTGTGAATATCATCTCTAAGTTTTAGCATAGATACTTCAAACGGTGTAAAACCTTGATTCGAAAGAGCTCGAGTTGCAATAAACATTCCTGTAAGAATGCCTCCCAATACTGCAGCTAAGGAAACTGTGTAAACTGAAAAAGAATAAAACATCAATAAATCACTCACATCAAAACTTATCAAACCTATCTGAAATAAAATTAAATATATTAAAAAGAGCAGGACTAAACCAACCGTTACCTGATATGCAACTGGTGTCTTTGATATATTCATGATTTAAACTCTAAAGGTAAATTATAAGGCAATTGCCACATCTTTTCTACTTCTTCACCATCCTCATCTATTAAAACATCTGCTACAAATAACTCTTCATCTAATTCTGAAGTAGTTATACGTATTTTACATTTAAATTCCCAATGTGTGCTTTTTAAATCTGCTAAAACAATTAATGAAAAATAATTTTCTGAATCTGTAATATTAGCTATAACTTCATTTGAAATATGTGTTTGGTGACTAAAAACAGAAGGATATGTTTCGATACTATCGCCAATATTTATAGTAAGATTACCCATTTTTGTACGAGGAATTGTATAAACATAAATCCAATTATTTTCACCGTCTGAATCTATTTGCAAAGATACAATTGTACGGCTAGATTCAACTTCTTGGCAACCTGCCATAGAGACCATTGCTATCATCAATACAGTTCCAAAGACCTTGTACACTTAGTTATTCTAAAGAAAGGAGATAATAAAAATAACCGCTTAATTTTTGAAGGGAAAATATCAATAACTAGCGTTCGTAAGATAATTATGCCCGCAAAAGGTTTTCAAATAATTGGAGTTGAGGCAAAAAGGCATCGTAAATCAGCTCCACAGAAACAAGTTCGAATTGATCATAATACAAATATTATCTCTGTAAGAAAAAAAACTAAAACCGATTTAGTAGTTGAAATGAGATATACAGTCTCATATGGAATATTGGGAATTGTTCAACTAGACTGTGAAATAGCATATCATGAAGAAAATAAAGACAATATCACTAAAGCTGAATTAAAATGGGAAAAAGAACACAAGCTACCGGACAATATTGCTGAGAATGTACATAATCGAGTTTTAGCACAAGGCTCCTTCGAAGTTCTTAATATTGCTAAAAAATTAAATTTACCTCCACCATTTAAAATAGAAATACCTCAAATAAAAATTGGTAAAAAAGGTAAATTACCAAATAATAAAGATAATAGCCCTGAAATAGCATAAATGGCCATACGTTCAGGGAATTGGAGTTACGACTGTCCTAATTGTAATAGCTCAAATAAATTAATTCTAATGGGTGATCGAAATGGTACTTTCGAAAAAATATGTAAAGTATGTGATTCTAAATTAGAAGTTATACTAAAAGATGATGAAATTAAGGTCTTAGTAGAAACTAAGAAAGAAAAAACGGTTAAACAGACAAAATTACCTCGTGATTATGTTAAATATGAAGGGGGAAAAGATATATTCAAGAATAAGCCTACAGTAAATAATACAAAAAATATTATTACAATATTAATTATTATGTCTTCTTTTTCAGGATTTGCAACTGGAAGTCTTCTCATGGATTTCTTTAGTGATGATTATAATGAATATAAGGAGATCAAAATAGAAATTGTAGTTAGAAATAATACTGCTGACTTAAACGAAGCAATTGTAGTTATAGATTCGAATGAAGTAAATCAAACATACATTGGCAATGGAACTTACAATATTTTTGTAAAACCTGGAAAACATGTAGTTGAGATAAGTGTAAATTTACACAAACAAGCTATTATGCAAATTTTTATTCCGCCGCAAGATAACAATCTGAGCTTGATAGATATTAATCAAGGAATAGATGGTGTAAATCGTTTTGTATTTACCATGGAAGAGGGAATGGGAACTATTAATCTGGAAGATGCAGTGTATGTTAAAGTAGAATCATGGTGCCCTAATCTAATTTTTCTGTTTTCAGCAATCGGTTTATGGGGTGCATGGGTCACATATAATCTTCAATCATACAAAAATGCACAAATTGGAACTTTCTTTTCAATATTAGCAACGGGGTTTTTGATTGTAGGGCCTATTCTTGGAATTATAGCTCTGATTATGCTTTATCGAAATAAAAATTTATTCACCGCTTCTTTTAAAAACTAGATACCCGCGACTAGTACATGAGGTTAAAAGCTGGACTTGAGATTCATCAGCAGCTTGATTGTGGAAAACTTTTCTGCAAATGCGATGAATTCAATATAGAAGATAATCTCATATTTAAGAGAATATTACATGCAACTTCAAGTGAAATGGGAAATATTGATGTCGCTGCAAAGTCAGAAGGAATTAGAGAATTTACTTACTTCAATAAGGGGTGTAACTGTTTAGTTTATACTGACGAAGAACCTCCAAGAGGGCCAAATATGAGTGCCGTAGAAATAGCACTTCAATTTGCTAAGTTAGTAAATTCTACAATTCTTGAAGAAATACATTTTATGAGAAAAGTTGTTGTTGATGGATCTAATACAAGTGGTTTTCAAAGAACAGCCCTAGTTGCAACAGGTGGTCAAATAGAGTATGAAGGTGGAATTCTGGAATTAGATCAAATTTGCCTAGAAGAAGATTCTTGTAGACACGGTAAAAATAAAGATGAATATTTATTAGACCGATTAGGAATACCTCTTTTAGAAATCACTACAAAACCGCAACTAAATGAACCTACACAAGTTCAACAAGCTGCTAAAGCCCTTGGAAGACTTCTTAGAGCATGTCACGTGAAGAGAGGATTAGGGACAATCAGACAAGATGTAAACGTTTCCATAAATGGTGGGCAACGTGTCGAACTAAAGGGATTCCAAGACTTATCAAGTATGCCACAAGTTGTTGAAAATGAAATTTTAAGACAGTCAAACTTAAATGAGCTGATTGAAGGCGGTATTGGTGAAACTATCGTAGTATCTGAACATTTTAAAAAACAGAAATTTTCAATTGCATCTAAATTAATAGGATGGAAAGGAATCTTGGGAAATAAAGACTCAGAAAAGAATCATGTGAGAATGGGGCGTGAATTAGCAGATTACGCAAAAAAAGCTGGCGTTAAGGGTATTATGCATAGTGATGAATTACCTGCTTATGGTATTTCTAAAGAAAAAACTGATAAATTACATGAAATCTTAAATTGTAAAAAAAATGATGCATTTGTTCTGATTTTTGGTGAAGAAAAAATTGCTAAAGATGCAATGAATAGAGTCATTGAACGTGTAAAAATAAGGGGCGTACCAAAAGAAGTTAGGAGAGTAACTCCTGAAAATTTAACAAGATATATTAGGCCAATGCCTGGAGCTTCTAGAATGTATCCTGAAACTGATATACCACCTTTAAAACTAAACAATATTCAAATTATTATTCCAAAAACTTTAGATGAAAGGGAAAAACTTTTACCTCTTAATAATGAAGAATCAAAACAGATGGTTTCACGAAACTTGGATCAACGCTTTAAATTATTAATGAAGCATTCTGAAGATGCCAAAATAGTATCTCGAGTTTTATTACATACTCTACCAAATATAGCTTCTAAAAATCTACCAATTATTTCTGATGATGAAATAATTACTGTATTAGACTTATTAAAAGAAAGTAGAATCTCTAAAGAAGGAATCGAGAATGCTCTTATTCAACTTATAACTGGTCAAGAAATTCAACTTGGAAGTGAAAATATAGAAGACGAAGTTAAGAATTTTATAGATTTATTAATTAAAGAAAAAAATAATTTCATTAAAGAAAGAGGAATGGCTGCCATAGGGCCATTAATGGGGCCTGTAATGACTGAATTTAGGGGTAAAATTGATGGGGCAAAAATAAATGCTCTATTAATGGACAAGATTAAGGAAAAAATATGATTAAAAATGCATTGATTTTAGCGGCTGGAAAAGGTAAACGTATGTGGCCATTGACAGAAAACAATCCAAAACCACTATTACCAATATGTGGATTGCCAATTATCGAGAGGCAAATTTACGAACTAAAAAAAGTGGGTGTTGTAAATATTTATATTTTAATTGGATATCAAATGAAAGATATTTCTGATAGACTAGGAAATGGAGACAAATATGATATAAATATTAATTATATCACTCAAGAAGAACAAAAAGGAACTGGACATGCCGTTCTTCAAGCTAAAGGAATCATTGAGGGGCGATTCTATTGTATAAATGGAGATATGATTATTGATGCAGCTAATTTAAAAAATCTTAATAAAGATAAAAGCCATTTAGCAATGATGGTTACTGAAGTAAGAGACTGTTCAAACTTTGGAGTTGTAGAAAGTAAAAATAACTATTTGGTATCTATTATAGAAAAAGGTGTAAAAGGGAAAGGGATAATTAATGCAGGAAGTTACATATTTAATGAAAAAATATTTAATGCAATTAACAGTATTGGAAAATCTATTAGAGATGAATATGAGCTTACTGATGCATTACAGTCTATAGCTAAAGAAATAAAAATAGTAAACCATACTGGATTTTGGAAGGATATCGGATCGCCTTGGGATTTAATTACTGCTAATGAAGTTTACATGGAAAATATTAAGGAAGGAAAACAAGGACTCATTGAGGATAATGTGACAATAAAAGGAAATTTATACTTGGGGAAAAATTCAACTATCAAATCTGGAACCTATATTGAAGGACCTGTTTGGATTGGCGAAAATTGTGTTATTGGGCCAAATGCATATCTTAGAAAAGGAACAGTTCTTTGCGGAAGAAATAAAGTTGGAGGATCTAGTGAAGTGAAAAATTCTATATTAATGGAGGGGGCAAAAGCTCCACATCATAATTATGTAGGTGATTCAATAATTGGGAAAAATAGCAATCTAGGTTCTGGAACAAAAATTGCAAATTTGAGACTAGATAAGAACACTATAAATGTAATTCATCAAGGAAAAAAAATTGATTCAGGAAGAAGAAAACTTGGAGCTATTATTGGAGATAATGTAAATACAGGAATCAATACCTCTATAAATGCTGGAACTATTCTAGGAAGTTATGTTAAAATTGGCCCTGGTGCGTCAGTTTCTGGAACTTATGAATCTCAGAGTACAATTATTTAATGCACATATTACAAGTGACTCCATATTTCCACCCACATTTCGGAGGTGTAGAATCGCATGTTCTTGGACTTTGTGAAAATTTAATTAAATTAGGACATGATGTAGAAGTTGCCACTTCTAGATACAGTAGAATGCCTGAAACTGAGAATCTTAATGGAATAAAAATAACTAGATTACCTCAATGGATTAATTTGTATAATACTCCTCTTGTAACTGCTATTCAAACTTTTGTGAGAAGGAGTCATGCTGATATTGTTCATGTCCATTCACCACCGCCATTTACTGAAAGATTTGCTGCTAAAGGAGCAAAAGAATCGAATAAACCACTAGTAGTGACTCACCATTGTGATTTAGAACTAAAAGGAATATTTGGAAAAGCTGCAGTGAATTTATATCAAAGTATGTTAGGAAAATATCCGTTGGAAGCTGCCGATCGAGTGATTTCAACGACAAATAGCTATGCTACGACCTCCAGAAGTTTGTGGAATATTAATGTAGATGTTGTACCAAATGCTGTTGATATTGATCGCTTTCATCCCACAAATGAAGGTGATTTTATTAGGGAAAAATATGCCACTAATGATGAACCTCTTGCACTCTTTGTTGGAAGATTAGTACCTCACAAAGGAATTGGCATATTAATAAGGGCGATAAATTACACTGATAATGGAAAACTATTGATTATTGGTGATGGGCCTTATTTATCTTGGTTAAAAAAATTAACAAAAAAACTGAACTTAGAAAATAGAGTTGTCTTTGTTGGGCCTATCTCCGATTATTGGCTTCCGGCCTATTATGCTGCAACAGATGTTGTAATTCTGCCTTCGACATCTAGACTAGAAGCCTTTGGCATTGTAGGATTGGAAGGGATGGCGACTGGGAAACCCCTAATTCTTAGTGATATTCCTGGAGTAAGAGAAGTTATATCCTCGGAAGAAGGTTTCATTGTAGAGCCATTAGACCCTGAAGCCATAGCTGAAGCTTTAGAAAAAATTTGGAGCTATCCTGAAATGGCAAAACAAATGGGTAAAAGAGGAAGAGAAAGAGTTGAAAAAATGTTTTCTTGGAAGAAAGTCTCAAAAGATATTGAAACTATATTTTTAGAATTAATCTCTAAATAACTAATTCTAAATCAATATCAGCCAAAGCTTTTTGATAATGTGAATAATCCCTACCTGTAATTTTCATAACTGAAGCCTTCCCAAACAAAGCATCTGGACAAGATATGTCACATCCCAACGCAGAATCAAAGAAATTGTCAGCGTCTTTGTATCTTTCTAAATCGTAAGCACTCCAACCTGCAGCTATCCATGAATTTACATTATCTGGCTCAATAGTAATAGCCTGTTTTGCTAACTTTAAAGCCATCTCATCATCATTTAAATTCTTGAAACAGACAATCCTATTCATAATATCTTTAAAATTATCATTATCTAAAAGTTCTAAAGCCTTAGATGGGTTAACATCAACCAGTTTAGAACCAAGTAAACTCCATATCTTTTTTGAACCCTGAGAATTTGAAATTAAATTCTCTATATCTGAATCAATTTCTGATGGATTCAAAGATTGAACTAATAAACTATGACCTGTAATTGAATCTGGATCTACTGCTAATCCCTTCTCTACAACTTCTTTGGCATCTTCATATCTATCATCATTGATTAACACTTCGGCCATCCTAAAATAAGGTCTACTAGTTGATGCGGCCACATTTATTGCATTAGTATATTGTCTCAATCCTTCATGTAACACTCCAGCCTCATGCAAAATTCGACCCTTTTCAATCCAATCTAAATCCCTCATTCTATTTCTTGAAAGTATATCTTGTGCACGCACAGCCTCATCATAGCATTGCAATGATTGTCTATGATTTTTTAATTGTGTATTTACATCACCGAGTGCAATCCAACATGGTACATGTTGTCCATCTTTGGCTAATCCTTGATTTAAAATATCTCTAGCTTTATCTAAAAGCCCAAGTTCAATAAAACATCGACCTAATGCTTCATAATAATCCGGATCTTCGGAATCTAATTCAATAGATGTTTCTATGAATTCCAATCCTTCTTCAGCTCTATTTAATTTAGTAAGAGCCCGGCCTTTAGCCATCCACGCATAGTGAAATGTTGAATCTAACTCAATTGCACTTTCATGATAAGGGATAGACTCTTCGTATCTATGAAGGTGATCAAGTGCATTACCAATATTATTAACTGCAATTACATAATTACTATCCAATTGTAATGATTTTTTATAAATTTCAATACTCCTTTCGTACTGACCTTGATTATAATGAACATTTGCTAGATTATTCCAAGCAATCTTATCAGTTGGGTCTAAATCAACTGCTTTTTGGTAAAAATCTTTAGACTCGTTCAAACGACCTGATAATTGAAGTGTATAACCATAATTATACCATGCAACCGCATATGTAGGATCTGAGCGCATTGATTCGTCATAGCATCGAAGAGCTTCATTCCATCTATTTATATTGAAATTTGCAAAACCTCTATTATTCCATGCTGGTGCATTCTTAGGTTCTAATTCAAGTGATCTGGAATATGAGCTAATTGCATCTTCATATCTACTTAAACGTTGTAATGAATCTCCTAATCTCATGTGATAACGGGAGACATCAGGAGCTAAACGGCATGCTTCTTGATAATAACTTTTAGCTTTTTCAGGATTATCTCGTGCCATCTCAAACATACCGAGACGATTATGCATTTGTGGATCCTCTGGGACTAAATTCAAGGCTTTCAAAAATTGTTTATGAGCTTGATGAACATCGTCATTTTCCAAATAATTTTCACCAGCTTCAATTATTTCTATGATATCCAAATTATTCCCCTATTATTTTATTAATTCTTTCAATAGCCTTATTTGTATCTCTCTTAAGCTTCTTCCATTCGTCACCACCATGCTCATTTGAGCTTGGTTTATGCTTCAAAGCTTCTTGATAACAGTCCAACGATTCACGTGGCCTATCTAATAATTCTAAAACATATCCCTTATTGTGCCATGCCCATGAATAACTTTTTTTAAGTGCAATAGCTCTATCATAACAATCTAAAGACTCTTCTAATCTGTTAAGTTGACGGAGTGTTACTCCCCTATTATTCCAGGCACTCCTATTTTTGGGATTTAACTCTGTGGATTGTTTGAAAGCCTTTAGAGCTTCTTGAAGATCACCAACACGGAAAAGGGCTTTACCTAAATTAAACCAACAAACTGCATATTTAGGATTGGAAGAAAGTGCTCTACGATAACTATCTATTGCTTTGTGATTATATCCTAAACGAGTTAATGCTACTCCTCTATCATTGTAAATAGTCTCATTTTCTACAGTTCGACTCTTCATAATTGCTTCTGAAGCTTCTTTATATTCATCTAATTCATCGTGTGAAAGACCTTTTGCCTCCAAAACTTCTGTGTCTCTAGGACTAAGTGCTAATACTTTATCAAATAAATCAAGTGCTTCACGGTAATTGCCCAAATCATGATTAATCTTGCCCTTTTGATATAATGCATCTCTGTAATTTGAATCTTTTGATAAAATCTTGTCAAAAAGAATCATTGCTTCATCATAATTTTCTAACTCACGAAGAGTTTTCCCCTTGAGCATTTGGGCTTCAATATATTCTTGACTCTCTTGCAATGATTTATCTGAGAAATAAAGTGCTTTTTCTAAGTTTCCCAGTCCTGAATAAGCTAAGCCTATATCTTTGTACAAAATATTTTTTTTAGATATCCGCTCTTCTAAATCTAATAAAAGTTTAAGTGATACTTCATAATTTTTAGACTTTAAGTTTAATTTGGCTAATTCATGAACCAAATTTTTACTCTCGGGAACAAGTTCTAATGCTTTCTTAATCATCTTCTGTGCTTTAGAAAAATCACCTAATTTTGAATAAGATGCAGCATCATTTTTCAGTTCTATAACTTGTTTATCAGTTGAAGACACAATGCCCTATGAAACGCCAATAAAAAGAATTCTAAGCCTAAGAAGTTTATTTAATACCTAATTATTAGCTAATAATGACTGTATCCCTAGATGGGAATTCTTTAACCATCAATAAGTTAGTAAATGTTGCCCGAAACAATGAAAATATAGAAGTTACTAAAGACTCTTGGGAAAGAATAGAGGAGTGTAGAAATATGCTTCAAGATAAAATTGAAGCCCATGAAACTATGTATGGAATAACTACAGGTATTGGTGAATTTTCAGAAGTAACATTAACACCAGAGCAAACCCAAGAATTTCAAAAATTCTTAGTTCGAAATCACGCTGCTGGTATTGGTGAACCTATGGATATTGAAATTGTAAGGGGGGCAATGTGTGGCCGTATCAATGTACATACTAAAGGCCATTCTGGAGGACGTCGACAAATAACTGAATATCTTAGAGATGCATTAAATCACCAAATTACGCCAGTTGTTTGTGAAAAAGGTTCAGTTGGAGCCTGTGGAGATCTAGCTCCAATGTCTCAAATTGCATTAGCATTAATGGGAGAGGGGGAAATGTTTGTAGATGGAGAAATTACAGATTCTAAAACTGCTTTGAAAAATATTGGTTTAGACCCTTTAGAACTTGAAGCAAGAGATGGATTATCACTAATTAATGGAAGTAATGTTCTTACTGCACTGGCTGCAATTATATTGTACGATGCTGAACGATGGATGAAAATGCACGACATTGCTGCAGCTATGACATTAGAAGCATTAAAGGCCAACATGAAACCATATGATAAGAGAATACATACTCTAAGAGGCTTCAAAGGTTCACAAAAAATAGCTGCAAATTTAAATTTATTAACTGCTGAATCTGAGATATTGTTTAGTGGTGAAAAAAAAGTTCAGGATGCTTATTCTATGAGATCAACACCACAAGTGGCTGGAACTCTTAGAGATTCTTTAGAATTTGCAAGAAAACAAGTAGAAACTGAGCTAAATGGTGTTGGAGATAATCCTATCTTTTTAACATATGAAAAAGAAGTATTGACTGGAGCAAACTTCCAAGGAAGTCCCGTTGCTTTACCAATGGAAATGATTGGTACTGGACTCAGTATGGTTGCAGTTTTATCTGAAAGAAGATTAAATCGATTAACAAATCCTGCTTTATCTGTTGGATTACCTCCATTTCTAACTGAAAAACCAGGTTTACATTCGGGAATGATGCTTTCACAGTACACTGCAGATGCATTAATAGTAGAAGCTAAGATATTATCACATCCTGCTGCAAATCAATCAATTCCTGCAGCTGCAGATCAAGAAGACTTTGTTTCTATGGGTTTAACTACATGTCAGAAAGCAAAGCAAATAATGGACAATTGTTTCGGAGTATTAGGCATTGAAATGATGGCGGCTGCTCAAGCATTGGATATAAGAGGTGGAAAACTTGGTAAAGGCACATCAATTGCCCACAGCGTCATAAGAAAATATGTAGACTACCTAGATGAAGATAGGCCTCTTTACCGTGATCATAATGCTATGGTAAAATTACTTAAATCTAATGAAATTATAACTGCAGTAGAAGAAGGATTAGGAACTAAATTAAATTAAAATTTATTTTGTAAAATTTATAATTGCTTCTCTGACAATTGCTATTATCAAATCTATTTCTTCAGATGTTATCTCAAAATGGGGAGTAAAACGAAGTGCATTTTTCCCACCATGAATTACACCAAGACCTCGACGGCGGCACCAAGGCTCGACGGCTTCAAAACCTATAACTGGAAGAATATCAGGTCTTAATTCAACGCTACACAATAAACCAGTACCTTGGACTTTAATAATATATTCTGGGAATTCTTCAGAAAGGATATTCAATTTTTCTACAAATTCAACACCTCTATCTCTTATGTTCTGTCTTAGTTGCGGAGTTATATTATCGAGAACAGTTATCGCAGTTTCTAAAGCTCTTGGATTTGTCGTCATTGTATTCCCATAAATACCAGTCACATAAATCTCTGAAGCTCTTGGATTCATACCTAATACTGAGAGTGGATATTGCCCAGCATTCATAGCTTTAGACCATGTTTCCAAATCTGGAACTTCACAATCTTGAAAACCATCATAATCAATAATTGATAAACAACCTTGACCTCTAATTCCTGCCTGAATTGAATCTACTAATAATAAAGATCCATGCTCTTTAGTTAATTTTCGAGCTTCATCATAGAATTCTCTAGTAATACATTGACCTGGATTGCCTTCACCCTGAACTGGCTCTATTGCCATTAATTCGATAAAAACATTATTCTTATCTGCCTCAGTAAAAACTCTTCTAAGTGCATCAACATCATTAGATGGAACTAAAAAGAGATTATCTCTATCTCTAAAAGATGCTAAATTTTTATCATAACTGTCCTTACAAGAATGTGATAATTGTGCAGGTCTATCTGTACGTCCATGAAACCCTTGCTCAATTGCAAGTAACTTAATTTCTTTACCTTCATGGCGTGAACCTGGAGATGTAAGTGTATTAGAATTTGCATCAGCTATACGAAGACTTACTGTAACTGATTCTGAACCACTATTCATACAAATAAAATGGCTAAAAGGACAATTTCCTCTAGTATGGCCTAATTCTTTACGTAAACGTTCTACAAGACGATGCTGTGAAAAAGAAGGCGTCATCACATTGGCCATTACCCAATTTCCAGACATTGTATCTATCACATTCTCAGGGCCGTGGCCTGCGCCTAACATCCCATAACCACCATTATCATGTAAAACTGCACCATAAGCAGTGATTATCCAAGGACCTTTGCCTGCAATAGCAACGTATGGATTTACTGTGGCCGGAGCATAAAAATTGATATAACCATTTTGTAGTTCTTCAACTAACTTTCTTTCATTCTTTAATAAAATATTTCCCATCTCCTTACGGAGCTTCAGATGGTAAGAATGAGCTTCATTAATTGCTATTGATAATTTTTTGTCTATAGAAAGAAAGTTAATAATTTCTGAATCTAAAATACCAGTAGTATCAGGTTCACCACTATTTTCTCTAATATCAAGAAGCTTAGAAAGTGAAGTGTCTATATTGGGATTTTTAATTTGAGACTTTAAATTAAAGTCGGTAGACATTACCATAATTTAAGATAAAATATGGATTATTAACGGTATGCTTTAGTTTCTCTTCTAAATTTATTAATTAATGTAGGCAACTCTTCTACACAAGTTATATCATTGGAACCGATTAAAATTAATTCATCTCTAACTATCATATTGGCCACCAAATCACAGGATTCTCCGTACCGTTTTAACTTTTCAGCTAAAATATTACCAGTTCTATCCCAATCTGTTAAAATGATAAATGATTTAGAAGAGTGTAATTCAACTAATGATTCTACTGTTGAAAGTAAGGATTTTCCATTATTCAATTCTATAATATGTCCCGTACAACCTAAATCTTCCAATGCTTTTGTGTCTCTTTTACCCTCAACCAATATGACTTCAGTCGAGTGATTAAGAGACTCAATAATATTATTGAATTTATCTAAGCGTTTCTGCTGATCACTTTGAGCCATGATTATTCATAATCTCCTCTAATTTTGACAATATTGTTCTTGATAGTAAATTAACCCTTAATATTTTCTTACGTGATTTATTGCCTGAAAGAAGTGACGCCTTCTCAATAGGATATTGTAAGATAGAAGCTAAGTCTTCTATTTTAATCATCTAATCACTAATGGACATGGGGTCTTAAGTTAAGGCATCCTACATAGGATTAATGATTAAGGTTGAGGGTTTAACCAAATACTATGGCAGTAAGCCTGCTGCTAAAGATATCTCATTTGAAGTAAAACGTGGTGAAGTCTTTGGGATTTTGGGAACAAATGGTGCTGGAAAATCAACTACAATCAAAATGATGTGTGGACTATTAAAGCCAACAAGGGGAATAATTCAGATTGGTGGTGTAAATCTACAACGGATGCCACTCAAAGCTAAATCTATGATGGGATACTTACCTGAAAATCCTTTAATTTATGATAAACTTACTGGTGCTGAAACATTAGAACTAATCGGAAATTTACGTAAACTTTCTAGTGATATGACTATGCAACGTATTGAATATTATGCTAAAACCCTAGGGCTAGGTGAACAAATTTATCATGAAGTTGGCACCTATTCAAAAGGAATGAGACAAAAATTAGCTATTGCAATGACTTTGATACATGACCCAGAAATGGTTTTACTAGATGAACCTGCAAGTGGACTTGATCCAAGATATACTAAAATTTTGAAAGATTGGATTAAGAACTTATCTGCAAACGGTAGGACAGTACTACTTTCTACACATATAATCGAAATGGCTGAATCATTATGCAATAGAATAGCAATTATTGATCAAGGGCAACTAAAAGCAATTGGAACTGTCAGCGAAATACAAGCTAGTACTGGCGTCAGCAATCTAGAAGATGCATTTATCCGAATAATTGGATATTAGACTATTATTTTATTACTTCTTTTTCGACAAGCTTCGACTATTTTTTTAGCCCAAAATAACTTTTCTAATTTTCTAGGACTATAATCTCCTGAATAATCTCCAATAATTTTGTAATCAAAACCCATCATTTTCACAGTATTGCAATTTAATGATAAAGACATCATTAGTGCTCTATCACCGTCTGTAAAACCGCCCCAACAACTGCTAGTGACTGAGGGATAGGTTGTAGTAATACAATTGGGATCTATCTCTAAAATATATTGAAAAACACGAGCAATATTATCTCCATGAGCATGTAATACTATTTCAGAACCTTTTTCACGAGCACATAAGATATCAGGAATATATCCATCCAAATCAGTTACAACAATTGAGGGAGTGATATCTTGCTCTAAGCAAGCTCGTAAAGCACCATCGGCTACAATTATATTTTTATTTGGAATTTTTGTATCGTTCTTTAAACCAGCCCCTACTAAAATTAAGTTATTGCCTTCTATACGTTCTTTAATTAAGGAAATATTTTGCTTTGTATTGGAAACTAATCGAGCTGCAGCTTCCTCTCTAAATTTTGAAAAAACAAATTGTTCTGATATTTCTTCTTGAAAACTCCACCACCATTCTATGTCAAAAGTCAAGACTATACCTGGCTTCTAACGAATTAAGGATTTTAGACCTATATTCAGAGTGCGTTGCCGTCTTCGTCACAGGGTACTTCTTCGCCAGTATCTGGATCAATGTAGTAGAATGAACCGTCTTCATCTTCATAGATTTCAACTTCATATTCTTCATCATCTCCAATATCTCCAAAGTCTCCGAAATCAGCTCCACCTACTGAACCGCCTGATGCTGCTGCACTTAGCAAATTCATAATGTTATTTTCAACTGCTGCGGCATCTCTAGCTTCTGCAGATGATTGAAGTGCATCTATCTTGCGTTTAGTAGTCTCATAAGATTCAGTCATCTCAGTTAATTTTTCTAACTGTTCATCGCGTTCCATTTTCAAAATATGAGCTAACTGCTCTTCAATCTTTGATAACTCAGAACGGGCATTGACCAGTTTAGCTAAGGAATTATGGAAGCGTTCTGCAACCATTTCTATATCTGGATCTTCCAAATCCAGTTGCATTTGCTCTTCTTCCTCTTTTGTTGCTTCTTCAGCTGCTTCAAGCTCTTTGAGCTTTTCTGTAGCTGCTATTTCCTGGGCCTTTACCAGAATCTCGTTGAAAGCTGAAATATGTTCTTCCAGC
>Ga0206683_10001037_pt1 | contig 19532 bp, 19 predicted proteins | sample M280m12015metaG_FD_155483 | JGI IMG/M metagenome (GOLD analysis project Ga0206683, IMG submission 155483) | Ammonia-oxidizing marine archaeal communities from Monterey Bay, California, United States - M2 80m 12015 | ecosystem: Environmental > Aquatic > Marine > Intertidal zone | place: USA...
ATTGGCATTGGCATTGGCATTGGCATTAACACAAGCAAGATATCAAGAATAATTTTCCTCCCTAAGTATGGTTAAGATAACCACGGAAGAATAATTATTGCTTATGTTGGGCCCCTATTCTTGTCCCACAAAAGAACCCAAAGTAGCGGGGCTCGAAATAGCTATCTGGTAAAAGAATTATCGTTGAGATAGACGCTTAGATCGTCTCCTAACTTTTGCCGTTCGTCCGGCGTCATTTCAACCGGATAAAATCCCAGAATCACCGGATATTTTTCTTCACCTTGATAAACGACTGATATCGTAAACATCCAATGTGGTGGAGCATCAAATATCACCGTAACCAGATCGCCACGGGCAGACATGTCTCCTTTGGAGTCGAATGGTGCAAACCTCAAAACCATAAAACGACCATGTATTTTATCGGCCCCTTGCTCCTCTATCGACTTCCCTTCTGCTGTATCCCATGTAAATTTACAGGGGTAACCAATTTTTGGCTTATCAGCCAGACAGTCGTCGATATATTGGCGAATTTTCGTAACGGCTGGCCGATCCAAACCCTGCTTATATACCGCTTCCTGTTCCGGCGATAGCGTTGTTCCGGCTTGCACGAAATAACTGACAAGAAGCAGGCAAACAAATGTGTAAAGCAGCTTCATACCGCTATCTTAATCCTGTCAGGGAAAAGCAGCCAGGAAGTGTGTGGGGCTGTGGATTTATTTGTTGTGCTTTCATTGCAATTAAATCGACGCATTTATTGATGTTGTGGGATTACTCACCACAAGCCCTAATGATCTGTTTCACCCGCAAACAATTCCATTATATGGCCTGGCAAAGGCTCTATTTCGTTAGTTTAATTGGTAATGTATGATCTCGGTCGACCCTAAGCAGGGTAACCATTAATCAACATGTTGCCAACAATTATTTCCTGATTGACCGGATTCAGCCATTGCTCGATAACCATTGTTCACTAAAGGAAAGTACCCATGCGATTAGAAAATAAGACAGCTATCGTAACCGGAGGAGCCTCCGGATTCGGCGCCGGCATTGCCCAGCGCTTCGCGCGCGAGGGCGCTTCGGTGGTAGTCGCTGATGTCAACGACCGAGCCGGAGAATCAACTGCAAGCGAGATTAGAGATTCTGGCGGAGATGCGATATACGTTCATGCAGATGTCACATCGCGATCTGATACCCAACAGATGATTACAAAGGCCGTGGCACATTCTGGACAACTCGACATTTTGATCAATAATGCCGGCTTTTCACATCCGAATAAGAATTTTACGCAAGTCACTGAGGAAGAATTCGATCGGGTGTACAACGTTAATGTTAAGGCCGTTTACATCGCTATCCAGGAAGTCATCCCCACTTTCCAGAAGCAAGGTCACGGCTGCATTATTAATACCTCTTCCACGGCGGCGCTTCGGCCACGACCCGGCCTTGCTGTGTATTGCAGCTCCAAGGGGGCTGTAAGCAACCTTACCAAAGCATTGGCGGTCGAGTACGCGAGTGATCAGATCCGCATCAATGCATTGTGTCCGGTGATAGGAGAGACCGGAATGCTCGAGACCTTTATGGGCGTTCCTGATACACCCGAGAACCGAAAAAAGTTCGAAGCCACGATCCCAATAGGGCGTTTTTCAACCCCTTCCGATGTGGCTGCAGCGGCGCTGTTTCTGGCCAGCGACGACGCCGCCTTCATCACCGGCATAACCATGGAGGTGGATGGCGGCCGCTGCGTCTAACAAATATCGAAGCCGATCAGGGGCGCTTAACGGATGAGTGTGCTACATCCCCTGTGCGAAACGGCTTCAGCGCAGCGTAGACTGCTGATGTCACCGGCGTAGGCACATCGTACTCCTGCCCTAGCCGCTGAACGGCGCCCGACAAACCATCCAACTCGAGCGCCCGGCCCCGCTCCAGATCAACCAGTAAAGAACTCGTACCCTGCGCCGGATTGGTTTCGAGTAGGCCCATCAACCGCTCCTCCAGGGCTGCATCGAGCGGTACTCCGGCAGCCCGCCCCACTGCCACGCACTCGCGGATACAGCCAGAAAACAAAGAGCGCATGTCGGGGTCAGCCCGTATGATGCCAATCGGCTGTCGAGTTACAGCCGTTACACCGCTCACACCTGCAATCCAACAAAATTTTTCCCACAGCATCAGGTTTGCGTTTTTGTTAACGGCAGCAGCGATCCCCGCGTTTTGCATCTCTTGAATCAATTGTTCTGCACGGTCACTCGAACCGTCCTGTGACTCTGCCACTTCGACCAGCGGCTTACCCGGAATTGAGCCCTTAAAGATGATCTCGCCCGGTGAATTGATACTGGCCGGAAAATATGCAGCGCCAGCCAGTACCCGCTCTTTGCCAATCACACTGCCGATTCGCTGCAGGCTCTCGACCCCATTTTGAAGCGTAACCACCACCGTATGATCTGCAAGTAGCGGTTCCAGTTGGGCTGCTGCGCTCTCGGTGTCATAGAGCTTGACGCAAAAAAGAACGACATCCACCTGTCCCAATGCCTGGGGTTGATCCGACACGGTAATGGGTAAGACGGTGAATTCCTCTGCACCGACAACGCGCAGCCCGTGTGTACGCAGCGCTTCTAAATGCTTGCCCCGGGCGACGAACACCACGTCTCCTCCTGCAAGCGCCAGCTTTCCTCCCAAAAAACCACCCACGCCACCCGCACCCATGATTGCAATTCGCATGTTCGTTAATTATCTCCGGCCAATCGGCCACTGAAACTGAAGCTGGTCTGCAAGCAGTGCTCTTGGTCGTAGGGGTAATATTGAGCGCAACCTAATAGGTCGCCCGTCCGCCACTCAGATCAAACACACCACCGGTTGTGAAGGAATTCTCCTCGGATACAAGCCAGGCGACCATCGCCGCAATCTCTTCAACTTGTACAAACCGCCCGCGCGGAATCTTGGACAGCATATAGTCTATATGTTGCTGGCTGATCTGATCAAAGATACGGGTTCGGGCGGCAGCGGGCGTAATGCAATTTATAGAAATGTTTTTGTCCGCCGTTTCTTTGGCTATCGATTTGGTTAGCGCGATCACGCCGGCCTTTGCGGCGCTGTATGCCGCAGCATTGGGATTACCTTCTTTGCCCGCTATCGATGCCACGTTGACGATACGGCCGTAATCCTGTTCTCGCATAATAGGAACAACAGCCCTGCAGCAGTAATACACAGCGTTAAGATCGACGTCGATCACGCGTTGCCAATCTTCCAACGCATATTCCCAGGAAGGCTCGGTGGGGCCAGCAATCCCCGCGTTATTAACAAAAATATCGATTCCACCCAGTGCGCTGGCTGTCTCAGAAGTCGCCTGGGCGACCGCCTGGGCATCAGTCAGTTCGACCGCAACCGAGTGCACGGCCCCTTGTGATGCCAGTTGCGCACAGGTCTCTTGCAGCAAAGAGGCATCCTGATCCCACAAGCTCACCTTCGCTCCCGATGCCAAAAATCGGGTAATGATGCTGAGCCCAATCCCCTGTGCACCACCGGTTACCACCGCAGTACGTCCGGAAAGATCAATTTGGTTCATATCGGTCAATTCCTCTTTATTATTTCGTCTGGCACCCTTCGATGCATGTCCACTTATACAAGCAAATCATCGCCTGTCCAGATCAATCGTGGCTCGAGCCGGTCGCCTCTCGAAACGGCCGCAACCCGTCGAGATCCAAAGCCACGCCGTGGCCCGGGCGGTTGGGTGCAATTGCTTTGCCCTCTTTCAATTGTAATCGCTGCTCGAGAAATCGTTCCAGACCGAATCCATGCACCTCGAGATAGGATGCATTGGGAACCCCGGCAAGTAGATGAACGTGCACATCGTGAATCCCGTGGGATGTCACCGGCAAGCCTCTATCTTGCGCGATTTTGGCCACTTCTATCCACGGCGTAATACCGCCGAGCGTTGCCGCGTCCGGTTCCGGAAAATCGACATGCCCGTAAGTCATGAGATGCTCAAATTCGTGAACGCTGTGCAGGTTCTCGCCGGTGGCAATGGGAAGCCTGGTTTCCCGTCCGAGCCTCGCATGGCCTGCGAGGTCTTCAGGGACAATGGGCTCTTCCAGCCAAAAGAGCTCGAATTTCTCCAGTGCATCTGCTGCAGCAATTGCCTGATCAATGCTCCATCGCATGTTCGCGTCTGCCATCAACGGGAAGTTGGAGCCAAGAAGTTCTCGCATGGCACGCACCCGCTCGACATCCTCCGATAAACGGGTCCTGCCAACCTTCATCTTGATGGCATGAAACCCCTGGTCCAAAAACCCCTCGGCCTGGGCACAGAGGCCTTTCACCGGAAGATCAAGATCAATCCCGCCGGCATAGGCAGGTACTTCTGCAGAATCTCCTCCCAACAATTGCCACAGTGGCAGCGACTCGCGCTTACCGCGCAAGTCCCACAGTGCAATATCCACTGCAGCCATGGCAAATGAGGCCATACCCCCCCGACCCACAAAATGCAGTCGCCACCACATTTTTTTCCATAGTGTATCGATAGCACCCGGGTCTTCCCCCTGCAAAAGAGGTGCTAGATCCGAGTCGATGATTTTCCAGATCGCACCGGTTCCGATGTTGTTCACGGTATAGGTGTAGCCCAGACCAATCTGCCCATGTTCGTCTACCAGTCGAACCACAACCAGTCCGAAGTCAGACATCTCCCCGTGGGTCGAATCGGACAGTGGCGTCTCCAGTGGCACACGATACTGATCGGTATGAATTTCTACTATGGGCATTAAGGCCTCCTCGGGTGTTGAATTCACCCCTGTTTGTTCGAAAGATACTCCAAATCCAAGAGCGAAGGCCATTTGTGCAGCACCCAGTAAAGTGCCACGATGCCTTCACTGGCCAAAATGGCGATGGCAGCGCGGGCCCCGAGCCAATCCGCCAACAACCCGATGTGAAGAAATCCAATGGGCGCCATACCAACGCAGACAGACAGAAGGCCCATCATCAGGCTGCGGGCCTCCTCCGGCGCTTTCAGCAAAATGAGCGTGCTCTGCATTGCCGCAAAGGCCGCAACACCCAGGCCAACCAGCAACAGGCATACTGCAGCGCCCGCAGACAGGGTCAGCTGCGAAAAAACCACTGCAGCTACAAGATACAAACTGATCCCGGACACGTACAGCCTGCGGTAGTGTCGCACTTGACCCGCGCCTACAATCAGCAATGCCCCCACCAGGGCGCCACAACCCTCGGCGCTCATCAGCAAACCGACATGAAACGAGTTCAGCCCGAGAACTTCCTTGCCAATCACCGGAATCATGGAAACGAATGGGAAACCCCATAAGTTGAACACCACAGTAACCATCAAGACTCCCGCCAGTAGCGGCTGGCTTCTCAGCAGCGAGAGGCTTCGTGTAATGGCGGAAAACACTCCATAGCCACTGTGCCGAGGCGAACGGGTTTTCGGGCGCAGCGATACGGTCCAAAGCAGCGCCAACACATAGGCCATCGCAGCAAACCCATACACGCCGGTTAACCCCACCCATTGCAGGAACACTCCCCCAAGAATGGGGCCCAGCATCCGGGTTCCGTTGTTGGTCACGGTGTCCAGGCTCATAGCATGCCCTATTGAGCCCGCATCCACTGCCCCGCCCAGCAATGCTTTTCGAACCGGAAAGTCGAGCACCCAGAACATTCCACTTACAAATGTGCCCATACCAATGTGCCAAAGTTGAATCTGATCCGTCGCGCTCAGAAACGCGAGTAATGCTGACACGCAGATCATTGCGATGACTCCAAACATCAGCATGTGCCGATGACCAACCCGTTCTACGATGGCCGCCGCCAGAATGCCAAAACAGGCGAGCGGGGCCATGCGCAAAATCAACATCAATGCCACCTGAGAAGGCGAACCTGTCAAGTCAAAGACAAACACGCCGACCGCGAGCATCTCGAGCCACCTGACAGTGCTGGATACGGCACCGATGCCCCACAGGCGAAAAAACTCTCGATTATGGAATAACGCCCAACGGCCAGCGAGGAGTGTTGCTTGTACCGGACGGGCTCTCATAAGATCATGCTAGTACAATGTGGCTCTCTTGGGTACGGCGCTTCTGTGAGAGTTTCATATCGTCCCTCAACATCTGGTGCGCGCGTCATGATCATGCTACCGTCTTAGCATCGCCCATAATTTCGACCCACCATGTTAAAGATCGAATATGCCCGAAATTGAAAGACTGCTGTTGGACGACCTGCCAGCGCCCGTCAGCCATTACTGTCATGTGGTTCGTGCTGGTGATCGAGTCTGGGTGTCCGGCATGGTGGGGATTCGCAAAGACGGGTCGATTCCCGAGGATGTCGTGGGACAGTTTCAGGTTGCCATGGATTGGCTGGATCGCGCCCTGCGGGCAGCAGGCGGGCGTCCCGAACATATCGTGAAGGTACAGGTCTTTCTGACCGACATCAACGACCGGGCCAAAATTAACCCGCTGCGCCAGGATTACTTTGGCAAGCACCGCCCTGCATCGACGCTGGTTGAAGTATCCGCACTCATCACGCCGCAACTTAAGGTAGAAATTGAAGCCGAAGCAATACTAGGGTAAGTTGGGGTGAGTGCAGCAATTAGAAGTCTCCAACAGGAAAGAACGTGATACCTCGTAAGGTCGTTATCATCGGCACGGTTCATTCTGCAGGCATTTCGGTCCTCGAAGCTCGCTCAGACATTGAATGCGAGGTTATCAGTGATGTCTCAGAAGAAAATCTGTGCCAAGCAGTGCAAAAAGCGCATGGCTTGCTGGTGCGAACTGCTGCTATTACACCACGGGTCATTGCTGCAGCCCAAGAACTTGAAGTGGTCTCCCGGCACGGCGTGGGCTACGACAATGTCGATGTTAAATCGCTCACAGCCAGAGGAATTCCGCTGGCACTGGCCGTAGGCGGCAATGCGGTATCGGTCGCCGAGCAGACAATGCATCTCATTCTAGCGCTTACCAAACAGGGATTTCGCTACGACCGGGCCACGCGGGAAGGTCAATTTGACTTTCGGGAGCAACCGGCAGCCTCCTGCCTTGAAGGAAAGTCTCTTCTGATCATTGGCTTTGGCCGAACCGGCAGTCGGGTTGCCGCGAGGGCGGGGGCTTTCGATATGGATCTTTATGCGATTGATCCGTACATTGACCCGGACATTATCCGCCGAGCGGGTGGCGCAGTCGTCACCGATCTTCGAGCCGTTCTGCCTCAAATGGACGTTGTTACAATCCATTGCCCCAAAACCATCGAAACGCTAGGCCTGATCGGACGAGAAGAACTCAATGCCATGAAGCCAACAGCGATACTCATCAACACAGCGAGAGGCGGAATCATCAACGAGGCAGATCTCTACCAAGCACTTTCCTCAGGCAGCATTGCAGGCGCTGGCATCGACGTGTTCGAGGAAGAACCACCCAAACTGGATCATCCATTGCTCGGGCTGGATAACATCGTACTGAGTCCCCATTGTGCCGGGGTAACACGCGAGTCGCGTGTTCGTGTGGCACAGATTGCAGCCCAGAATGTGCTGGCCGCATTTGACGGGACACTGACCGCGGAAATGGTCGTCAACCACGCGGTACTTCAGTAAGAAGTTGGAAATGATCAAGCTGATGAATCACTTCGATCTATCTCATCAAGACTCTATCAAGCCGAGTGCATGATGATCGTTGCCCAAAACCTTGTCCGACGTTACGGCAGTACGATCGCCGTAGATGACGTTAGTTTCGAGATTGCTCAAGGTGAGGTCGTCGGCTTGCTCGGCCACAATGGGTCGGGCAAAACCACGATTATGAAGATGTTAACCGGATTTCTTGAACCGACTGCTGGGCAGATCACACTCAACGGCTTGGACATTGGTGAGCAAACTCGTTTAGCCCAGGCATGCATTGGATACCTACCTGAGAATTGTCCGGTCTGGCCCGATATGCACGTGGCGGACTACCTCGACTATCAGGCCTGCCTGCATGGTCTTGACCCTTCGGAACGCGACAGTGCGGTCATTCTCGCAATACAGCGTACGGGCCTAAAAGACCGAGCAACCCAAATGATCCGAACATTGTCCCGAGGGTATCGTCAGCGACTGGGCGTTGCCCAGGCAATCCTCCACGGGCGGCAAATCGTGATCTTGGATGAGCCAACCAATGGGCTCGATCCCACCCAGATCCTCGAGATGCGCTCACTCATCAAAGATCTGGCCAAACAGTCAACCATCCTCATTTCGACTCACATCCTGCAGGAAGTGCAAGCAGTCTGCGAGCGGGTCTTGATCCTGCGCGCGGGGCGGCTTGTCCTTGATTCAAGAATCGAAGATCTGGAGCAAAATCAACGCTTGCTCATCGTTGTTAGTGCCGATGGGAAAAGCGTGTTGGGCGGTATCCGGGGGGTCGAAAGAATAACGCAGCGGGCTGCAGACGATGGTCTCGTCCACTACGTAGTGGACGTGTCGCGCGATTGCGCATCGGATATTGCGCAGGCGATTCATGCAGCGGGCTTAGAACTGCACCTTCTGCAGCCCGAACGACAAACCCTGGAGAGTGTTTTTGCTGCTGTCAATGAACCCCAGCCTGAACAGAAGTCCTAAGATGTCAGAAACCGCAAGAATCATACGAAAGGAATTTGCCGAGTTTTTCGCCTCGCCGGCGGCGTTGCTATTCCTTGGCGCTTTCCTCGTGGCTATGCTGTTCCTGTTTTTCTGGATCGAAACTTTCTTCGCGAGAAACATCGCCGATGCGCGGCCGTTGTTTAAGTGGTTGCCAGTGCTACTCATCTTTCTGGCAGCAACCCTGACCATGCGAACCTGGTCTGAAGAACGGCGCTCGGGAACGATCGAAAATCTGTTAACCAGTCCAGTCAACCGACTGCATCTGGTACTCGGCAAGTTTCTCTCCGGTCTAATGCTTGTGGCGGTGGCGCTGGCTCTTACGATTCCATTACCAGTCACGGTTTCGATGTTAGGGCCTATGGATTGGGGCCCGGTCATTGGAGGCTATCTGGCCGCACTATTTCTGGCTGGTGCCTACCTGTCGATTGGCGTTTACATGAGCGTCCAAACAGATAATCCGATCGTCGCCTGGATCTTGACTACAGTGGTCTGCGCTGCTTTTTACTTGATCGGATCACCAATGATTACCGGTTTATTCGGATATCACATCGGTGGATTCCTAATGCTGCTTGGCACAGGCTCTCGATTTGATTCGGTGACCCGCGGCGTTCTCGACTTACGCGACCTGTATTTTTATACCTCTATTGTTGGCGTTTTCCTGACACTCAACCTGTTTTCACTAGAGAGGATCTGTTGGGCGGGAAACCCGAGGCGTCGTCATCACACTCGCTGGTGGTGCGCGATCGCGCTCACTCTGGCCAATCTTGTTGCTGCCAACTTCTGGCTTCAGTCAATTAGCTGGGCCCGCGTGGATATCACTAGGGACCAAATGTATTCACTCTCCGAAGCCACGGAACGGTACTTAAGTCAGCTGCAGGAGCCGTTATTGATCCGTGGATATTTCTCAGCCAAGACTCATCCTTTATTGGCCCCTCTGGTTCCAAGAATTCACGATCTACTGGAGGAATATGCCGAACTTGGCCAGGGCAAGGTGCGAGTCGAATTTGTTGATCCACACAAAAATCAAGCGTTGGAAGAAGAGGCTGCAAGTAAGTACGGCATTAGACCGATACCGTTCCAGATAGCGAGCCGGCATCAATCCGGGGTCGTAAATTCCTACTTTCACATCGTCGTGTCGTATGGGGATCAGACTGAAACTCTGGATTTCGAAGAACTTACTGAGTTCAAGGCCGGCAGTGGTGAAGGCCTGGAGGTGGCACTCAAGAACCCTGAGTACTCCATTACCAGCAGCATCAAAAAGGCATTGACCAGTTATCGCACAGGCGGAAATCCGTTTGATTCACTCACTGGAAAAGTGACCTTTCGTGGGTATATTTCACCGGCAAATCAACTTCCCGATTCACTATCCACGCTGCGCCACGACCTGGAGACAGTACTGACGGAACTACAGAACGAATCAGACGGCAAATTCAACATAGTTGTCTCCGACCCCGATGCAAAGGGAGGTGCCCTAGCCCGGCAAATCAGTGAACGTTATGGCTTTCGCCCCCAGCGCGCTGATCTCTTCGATCAATCGCCATTTTGGTTTTCGATGTTGATGGAGCGAGGGGGGGAAGCGATACAGGTGCCGATGCCAGAAAACTTAGGCCAAGAGGCAATTCGACGTACGCTGATTGCCAGTCTAAAACGTTTGGCGCCTGGTTTTCTCAAGACCGTCGCGCTATTTGAGCCGCCCACCGGCCCAACTCCTGTTGGATACCAATACCTCGGCAATGCGTTAATGGAAAACAACCGAGTGACCAATACTGATCTGCTGGGCGGGCGGGTACCAGAAGACGTAGACCTCTTGATAGTCGTCGCTCCGTATCAACTTAACGAACGACAGGTTTTCGCAATTGATCAGTTCCTGATGCAGGGAGGCACGGTTTTCTTATCCACCTCGACACGTAACATCCACGTTGAAGCCAATTTGGAAGTACGGGCGCATCAGTCGGGCCTGCAACAATGGCTTGCACACCACGGCCTGGAGGTTGGTGCCGGCCTGGTCATGGATCCTGTGAATACCGAGTTTCCAGTCCCGGTAGAGCGATACGTCGGAACAACCTCCGTACAAGAGATCAAGCGTTTACCTTATCCCCTTTTCCCGGATCTGCGAGGCGACCAATTGAGCCGGGGCAGCGTCATTACCTCCGGTATGGATCAACTGACTGTCAACTGGATTTCCCCGGTTTCCATTGACAATGTTCTAAGCAGCACACGTAAGTCGATCGTGCTTTTAAAAAGTTCACCCGACAGCTGGATCTCACCCGATGATTCGGTGATCCCGGACTACAACCAATTCCCGGATGGTGGTTTTGCCGTCGCTACAGAGAGGGCAAGTCAACCTCTTGCAGTCGCCATGGAGGGGCCCTTTGAGTCTTACTTCAAAGACAAGATTTCCCCGCTCGTGGCAACTTCCAGCAATACTGATCAGAAGGCGGTAGAGAACGATCTAAGTGGCTCTAATAACACGACAAGTAGCAGCCCAGTATTCAGCAGTGTGATCGAACGGTCCCCGCCGTCTGCTCGAATTGTCTTGGTTGGTTCCAACGAATTCGCGAGTGATCTCGCACTGACGCTGATCTCCGAAGGGATGGGCACGTTCTACTCGAAACCGCTTGAATTCATGCAAAATGTGATTGACTTATCGCTCGAAGATCAAGGGCTTCTCAGCATTCGGGGCCGAACCCAATTCTCACGGACGCTCGTGTCAATGGTCCCACATAGGCAGGCCATGTGGGAATACCTCAATTATGGAATCGCGTTCGCTGGCCTGCTTGGAATTTGGTTGTGGCGACGATGGGCCCAGCGCTCGAGTCTGGCTCGGTTTCAAACCCTCTTGGCGCAACGTTAGAGCATGACCAAACTGATCCAATGGCTGACTGTTCTATTGGTGCTGCAACTTGGGCTTGTAGTGGGCCTAAATCTGACCCAGACCGGCCTTTCTACCCCAACATCGCAGATGCGTCTGATCAGCATCGGAGATATCGAGATTGATCAACTAACGATAACGAACGCCCAAGGGGAGCAAGTTAATCTGCTGAAGAAAAAGGGGTCTTGGATCATCCCTATCGACGGCGATTTTCCAGCTGACCACGAAAAAGTGGAAAACTTTCTTCACAGGCTGCTGGAGCTACAGCGTGGATTACCCATTGGAACAACCCCTGCAGCGCTACACCGATTTATGGTGGAAGAAAATAATTTTGAGCGCCGCATCGCGCTGCAATCGAATGAAAAACTCATCGCAGAAATTTTCCTTGGAACATCATCCCGGGCGCGCATGGCACATGCGCGAAGTAGCAAGGACACATCAGTTTTCGAGATCAAATTAGCCACATACGAGGTACCGGTGAAATCAGAGGAGTGGCAGGACGAGCGGGTAGTACAAATCCCCTACCCTGATATTGATGCAATCGATGTGCCTGGTGTGATCAGTCTGGTTAGGAACCGGTCTGCCGATACTGGTACTAGCACAAACACTGACGCCACTCCTGCTACGGAACTATGGGGTTCTTTGGAACTTGGTCCGGGCGAATCGATCCAACAGGACGGTGCAGATACTCTGGCAAGGAGTATTTCTGTCTTACGTGTCACAGATGTACTCGGCAAGGACATGAAAACCATCTATGAATTGACACCACCACAATTAACATTGATCGTTAAGACGATCAATGATGCCACCGTGGTCTACGAATTGGGGGCAATCGAGGGGCAAGACAACTACGTTCTTAAGGCATCAACACGACCCGAGTATTTTCAAGTACCGAGTTACCTCGGAAAAAGTCTTGTCAAAGCTACCCATCGCGATGTCATCGTAATACAGTGAAGAGAACCCTCAGACTGAACGACTCAAAAATATAGACGCATTAGCTAAGGAACTCCGGCTCATGCTCGTGCACAGACCTAACAGGGACGGTAGGAACGATCGATACGGCCAGAAACGTTGTCGGAAATTAGCTTCCTCAAAGGAATCAATTGGGGTTTTCCTAATAATTTGCTTGCCTCTCCAAAAAACCTATGCTAGCGTGAGGTTGTTGGGGGCGGCTTCCTGCCTCTACGACTGAGCAACTTACTTAAGGGAGGATATGGCCGGCATCGGGATCAGACACCGGCACCAGTCAAGAATATTTCAACTCATAATTCGGTTGTCTGGTGGTTTACGATATGTGGTTGGCAGTTTCAACCACACATTTACCCAAACCAGAAAAATCCACTGTACAAGGAGGAAACATTCATGAATGTAGGTAAAAAACTGGCCATCACGGCCATAGCAGTATCGCTAGCGGCGTTGTCAGCCACGGCCCAAGCCGGGCGAGTCAAGTGGAAAATGCACAGCGCATGGGGCAGCAGCCTACCGCATCTGGGCACAAACGCCTGGCGTTTTGCTGACAACATCGGCCGCATGTCGGGCGGTGACTTCACTGTAAAGGCATATGAACCCGGTGCTTTGATTCCGGCGAATGAAGGCTTTGATGCGGCGTCCAAGGGCTCGATCGACATGGCGTGGACTACGGCCGGCTACGACACCGGTAAGTACCCCGCATTGGCTTTCTTCACGGCGGTGCCTTTCGGCCCCTCAATCGGCGAATACCTGGCCTGGATGAAGTTCGGTGGCGGTAATGAGCTGGAAGCAGAAATCTATGGCGCCCATGGCATCCATGAAATCGATTGTCTAGCCATTGGTCCAGAGACATCCGGCTGGTTCAAAGAAGAGATCACGGATCTTGAGCAGTTAAGAGGCCTTAAGATGCGTTTCTTTGGCCTTGGTGCCCGCGTCATGCAGAAGATCGGCGTATCAACCCAGTTGTTGGCCGGTGGTGACATCTTTCCTGCTCTTGAAAAAGGTGTGATCGACGCCACCGAATTCTCGATGCCCGCCATGGACATCAAGTACGGTTTCTACCAGATCGCCAAAAACAACTACTTCCCGGGCTGGCATCAGCAAGTCTCCGTTAGTCACCTGCTGATTAACAAAGACAAGTGGGATGGCTTGTCGGACCAGAACCAGGCATTAATTGAGATTGGTGCCGGTGAAAGTCTCATGTACATCTATGCCGAGACCGAGTACGTCAACCCGTATGCCATGGTCGAAATGGGCGAGAAGTACGGTGTGACCACCCGACGCTGGACAGACGACCAAATCGCGGTGTTTGAAAAATCATGGCAAGAAGTCGTTGCCGAAGATTCGGCCAGCGATCCTATATTCAAAAAGGTCGCCGACAGCTATTTCAGCTTTCGTAAAGACTATAAGAAATGGGGAGATGCACAATCCCTCAAGGCAACTTATCTGGACTAATTTGCTAATTTCTTAACGTTTGTAACATCATGAGTTAAAGACACCGGAGCCCTTTGGGGCTCCGGTTGTTTTTTCCCTACTCCTTTACCTAACTTTTTGATAGCAAATATGGAAGCGATCTTCAATGCTGTAACCCGGCGCAAAGGTTTGACGATCGTGGTAGCTCTCCTAGTAATCGTTGGCGTCATCTACGCCCGAATCCTCGGTATGTCCCCGGACCAGCAGGAAGACCTGCTCTACGCCGTACAGGACTATCTGCCGATCACCATGTTTGTAACGCTGGCGATCCTGCTTTTTTCCGGGTTTCCAGTGGCTTTCATCCTCGGGGGGCTTGCATTTTCTTTTGGCATTATCGGGTACTTCCTCGATATGTTTTCCCTGATTGAGTTCTTTAATTTCATGCCACGCATCTGGTTTCAGGCCGCGGAGAACTTGGTTCTGGTCTCGATTCCCGCCTTTGTCTTCATGGGCGTCATGATGGAACGAAGCGGCGTTGCCAATGACCTACTTTATTGCGTGCAAGTGTTGCTAAAAAAAGTGGCAGGATCGCTCGCGCTCGCGGTCATTATTATGGGCACGGTGCTGGCAGCGATGACCGGTATTATTGGCGCCTCGGTCACCATGATGACTGCCCTGGCCCTGCCGACCATGATCAAACAGGGCTACAAGAATTCGCTTTCCTGCGGTTGTATCGCGGCTTCGGGAACCCTCGGCATCCTCATTCCGCCCAGTATCATGCTGATTATCATGGCCGACCTGATGGCTGTGTCGGTCGGCAACATGTTCATGGCCGCAATCGTCCCCGGACTGGTCCTTGCCTTTTTCTATCTGGCCTTTGTAGCGATCTACGCCAAACTCAAGCCGGAGGTCGCCCCACCGTTGCCACCGGAATTACTCCATGTGCCAAAGAATGAATACCCGGGGATGATTTTCAAGAGTTTCCTGCCTCCCGTGTCGCTAATAGGAATGATCAAGGGTTCTATCCTGTTCGGGGTCGCCACACCAAGTGAGGCCGGTGCGGTCGGCGCCTTTGGTACCATACTACTTGCCCTCGGAAACCGCCGTCTCAGCATGAAACTGCTACGGTCTGTGTGTATGACCTCGGCCCGCACCGTCGCCATGATTTTCTTCATCGTCATCAGCGCCACCTGCTTTGCTTATGTCTACCGCTCGCTTGGCGGTGACGATATCGTCGAGCACTTGATCCTCTCAGCCGGACTCAGTTCGTGGGAACTTCTGATTCTGCTGATGGTCATCACTTTCATGCTCGGTTTCTTTCTTGACTGGATCGAGATCACCCTTATCGTTCTTCCAGTGTTCGCACCACTGGTAGCCGGAATGGATTTTGGTGACCATATCGCCTCAAAGGACGTCATCTTCTGGTTCCTGACCCTGATGGCAATCAACCTGCAGACATCTTTTCTGACGCCGCCGTTTGGCTTTGCCCTCTTTTATCTCAAGGGCATCGCCCCTAAGGAAGTCAAAATTCAGGAGATTTACAAAGGCATCATTCCGTTCGTCTTACTGCAGTTAGTCGGGTTGATTTTGGTGATGTGGAAACCCAATATCGCGTTGTCCCTGATGAAAGCGGTATACGATTATTGATGCCACTGGCCCGAGTATAGATTTGACTACTGTGAACCCGCCTACTTCTGAAACCATGCCCGACATCGACGCTGCGTCGGCTGAAACGCAATATTTCTCGCCTGAAGAACTCCCTACTGTTCTTCGAATCAGTGAAAAACTGCGCCGATTCGTTGATGCGGTCGGACGATTCGGCGCCTGGTTTGCAGTACCGCTGATCCTGATTACGGCTTGGGATCTGATCGTGCGCAAATTTTTCTCTCAGCAACAAATGTGGCTGGTGGAGAACGTGAGTCCGATCTTCGGCTCGACGCTCCTGCAGGAGCTCGAATGGCACTCCCACACGGTGTTAATCACCCTGGTACTGGGATTTGGTTACATCTGGAACACGCATGTTCGGGTGGATCTAGTACGCGAGCGGGTCGGCTTTCGACATCGAGCGTGGCTTGAGTTCATCGGCCTGACTATCTTTCTCATTCCTTATACCTGCGTCGTCGTCTACTTCGCGGCCGTGTACGCAGTTGATTCCTGGGCGATCAATCGCCCTGAGGGCTGCGCCTGGTGGCAGTGTGGAGAAATTTCTGCCTCCCTGGTCGGACTGAGTCATCGCTGGATCATCAAGAGTGTTCTTGTGTTTGGCCTCGGGGTCACAATTATTGCCGGCCTTTCGGTGTGGCTACAAGTGGCCGTAGTGCTGTTCGGACCAAAACATTGGCGATACGACTTAATGACTCTTGAGTGGCCCGAAAACATCGGCGGCCGCGTTGAAGGCAAAGAGCGACTGGAATTGGAAACGCTCGTCGATCAAGTCGAAGAACGCGCAAGATTACGACGAGAAAAAGAAGCCGCGGCGCAGACCGCTGGCGGGTAACCCCACTCGGGGTCATACTACCAACGTACAACACAATGTTGGATTGGGAGAGCTTATTCAAGCGCTACGTCTGGGATGACCGCACCACGCCCTACCTGGTGCCACTTTCCAAACTCAATCAACGTCAGGCTCACCACGAGATTCTCGCCTACTGCCTTTTTGTTGGGGTTCTTTTTGGCATTATCGCGATCACTGCATTAAGCGATGCAACACCGCATGGGCGATCTCCCGGCATCGGCCTCTACGCGTTCACGGTAGTATGCGCCTGTATCGTGTTGGGATTTACCAAGAGTTACCCAGCGGCCCTCTACCTCGGTGCAACGCCACTGGCCGGGCTTGTTTATCTTCTGGTCTACGGGTTCGGCTCTGATCGGGCGCGCATCGATACAATCGTTGTCGCGATCATTGCCTTACTGTTCCTTTGGTACTCGTTGCGGCTTATCGCGCTGGCGTATTCCTATACTAATTTTCCGGAACCCGGTGATGAGAAATCACCCCAGCGACGACTCTTTAAGCGATGATGCTGAGGGCCCCCGGTGGCCGTTTTTGCCCTACCCGGTTTGGGTTTCGTCGCCATGTTGCAGCCTATGGGTTAAGCACTCTGGTTCTGGTGTCCTTAGAATTCCTGACGGTGGGAAACTGGTGGCTGTTCTGGCCGATGCTTCTTTGGGGCGTCGTACTGGCAATTCACTATTTCATCGTCGGCGCCCTCGATGCAGATGACGAATGGGCAACCGACCGGGTCCTGGATCTTCAAACAAGCAGTTACGACTTTGATCATATAGGCAGTATCGAGAAACGGATCAGTGAAGGCGATCCGAGTGTCACTCCACATACCGAACGCAGCGGCTAGTACGTGCGGCGCTGTCGGGGCGCACCGGCATCTGTATGAAATTTTTGCTCGGGGCTCTGTAATTCTCTCGTTCGATCAAACATCGTCCATAGTGACCCGATGAATCTCTGATCGAAGGTGTACCTCTTACGTCCCCACCCGGTATTCTCGAATAACATCGGGATCTGGTAGCAAACCGAGCCCCGGGCCGTTAGGAAGATCAAAAGCGCCCTGAGTCGGCTCGATCCAATCTTCATAGAGGCTCGCCTCCAGTGAGAGGTAAAAACGTTCGATCATGCAGTCCTTTGGCTCTAGGGCGGCGAGGTGCAAGGTCGCAAGAAACCCAGGCCCAAAATACGGTGAATGCGGCATCAGATGTACTCCGGCGGCAGAACAACGAGAGGCAACTTTCCTGAATTCCGTAATACCCCCTAGTTTGGTCACGCTGGGTTGAGCGTACCGGACCGCTTTCGCTTCGAACATTTTCTCAAATTCAAATGCAGTGCAGGCATTCTCACCGGCAGCGATAGGAATATTGCAGGCGGCCTGGAGCGTCGCCAGCGCCTTGAAGTTCTCGGGCGGGAAAATCGGCTCTTCCAGCCAGTACAGCCCGTACTGGCGTAAGGACGCAGCCCTCTCATGGGCCTCGGCCTCTGTCCAGGGGCAGTTGGTGTCAAGCATGATCGGGAAATCTTCTCCCACTACTTGTCGCGCTGCGGCCACTTCGCGGTCTTCAGTCTCGTGCAATTTTATCCAGTCATACCCTTGGGCGATCGCTTGGCTACAACGCTTTGCAACAATCTCGGGCTCTGCGTAGCGATAGAGGCTTGCGTATGCTGGCAGTCGATTCCTCTGTTTGCGGCCGAGCAATTGCCAAAGCGGCAACTCAGCCGTCCTCGCCGCAATGTCCCACAAGGCGATATCAAGGCCAGACAAAGCGAACATCGTAATACCGTAACGCCCAAACAGATGCAATTTCTGTTGCAGTTGGGTAACAAAAACGCCAATGTCTTCAAACTCTTGGCCGATGACGATAGGCGCGACCATATCCTCTACCGCTGCCTGGACGGCGCGAAGACAGCCGTAACTGAATGCTTCGCCATAACCGGTGACACCGGTTTCTGTGGTGACCTTAACCAGGAGGATACTGAGCGATGTCCATGCCTGGCCGCCCCATCCAGCGGGTCTACCTCCATGAGTGAAGGGTATGGCGAGCGGAATAGTATCGATCTCGACAATCTTCATTCGGATCCCTCACGGGCAATTTCAGCGATGCGGTCGGCAAAATTGACCTGGCTGTTGTCCTGCGACTGATACCCAATCACGCCCTGGTCAATCGGGTGGTAACGCTCACTGAGCTCCCGGGACATGCGTTGTGCGATGTACCCACAAGTGCCAGTTACGACGATGGCTTTCTTTGTCATCACCCCCTCCTGAATAGTCTGTGTTGGTGTAGTCACTATCGGCAGCACATCTGTGGTCAGTCACAAAACAACCAGGCCTCACCGCAACCTTGGGGTGGTCACGGTTTCTGGATAAATTCAATCGTAATTCCGTCGCTGTCCCGCAGATAGGCCACTTTGCCACCTTGATTCGGACCCTGGTCTATTACCGTGACCAATCCGATCGGAAAAACGCCATGCTCGGCCGATCTATCAATTGCCGCATCGATGTCATCGACATCATAGGCAAGGTGAGCGAATCCAACGTCGCATGGCCTGGGCCGAACCGACGTGCGATCGCTCGGGCCCAGATATTCAATTAGCTCGATGCTGTGTCCAGCGCCACGAACGTAGGCAATCATGACCTTGGCCCCTTCGATACCCGTGATCTCGGCCACTTTCTTCGGGTCCCTAGGCGCTTTGGACGTAACTTCAAACCCCAGTGCGTCGCGAAAATACGCCACCGTACGATCAAGATCGGAAACAGTAAAGCTGGTGTGATTGGTCGCTAAAATTTGGAAATCCGACATTTGTTATTCCTGGTTAACGATGATCCAACCACCATTCTAATCGGCCCGGGACACTTGCTCGACTTTGCTATACTTTTTTCTTTTACCAGTGAGTTGTGCCATGGGACGACTGGATGGAAAGCGAGCGCTCATCACAGGATCCGCGAGCGGGATCGGCCGAGCCACGGCCCGGTTATTTGCCAAAGAGGGCGCCCGACTGACGCTCTGTGACATCAAGGCTGAGGAGAATAACCAACTGGCTGAGGAAATCCTTGATATGGGAGGGGAGGCGCTGTCTATTCATGTCGACGTAGGCGATCCCGAGGCCATGCAAACCGCTTTTCAGCAGGCAGCCACAGCTTTTGGCGGCTTGGATGTAATTTATAACAACGCCGGTGGTGCCACCGGAAA
>Ga0206683_10001043_pt1 | contig 19484 bp, 16 predicted proteins | sample M280m12015metaG_FD_155483 | JGI IMG/M metagenome (GOLD analysis project Ga0206683, IMG submission 155483) | Ammonia-oxidizing marine archaeal communities from Monterey Bay, California, United States - M2 80m 12015 | ecosystem: Environmental > Aquatic > Marine > Intertidal zone | place: USA...
GCGACCATCGCGAATGTGACGATCATCAACGAAGTGTGCACAGCTTTGAATCCGAAAGACCAGTCGCTGTCAATCAAAATACTGCTTCCACGTATTAGCCAAAATCCGATAGACCAGGTCGCTAACCATTTGAGAGGGTTCCACCCAGGGCGACCCGAAACTACCCACGACAGTGTGACTGTGGCCAACAGTAAAAAAATCCCGGCAACCGCTAGTCGCCAAGCAGCTGCAACTCCATCGAGATCGTCATTTGTTAGGACATTACGGATCCGAGAAATCCATAGCGCAAAGGTCCAACCCAGAAGCGGAAAGACCCGCCACCTATTCGTTCTCAACCCTCCTCGATAGGTAACTCACCGGCGATCCGGATGAGTTCTCCGCCATCGATCGTCAGCGTGTTACCTGTCATCCAAGATGCACCAGCCGACAAGTAAAGGGCCGCTTCGCCTATGTCTTCAGGTTCTCCGAGACGTTGGAGCGGCAGCATGTCCGAAATCATTTGCCCTCGCGGCCCATCCCACAAGACCTTCGCGAAGTCGGTACGAATCAAACCGGGCGCAATGCAATTGACTCGGACTTTGGGTCCCAGTTCGGCGGCCAACTGTCGGGTCATATGCATTAGGGCGTCCTTGAACATGCAATAAACACCTAATGCTTCACTCGTGGTGAACCCGCCTACAGAAGCGATGTTGATAACCGACCCGCCATGTTCTTGCATCCACTTTTGCCACGCCGTCTGGGTCCATTGCAAAGGAGCTCGGAGGTTTACTTCGTATGTCTTGTCTAGCCGTGGAACATCGCAGTCGATCATGGGTCCTGCCCATGGATTCGTCGCTGCATTGTTGACAAGAATGTCGATAGCACCGAATCGCTCAATCGTGGCGTCTATCACCCGCTCCGCTTCCTCAAGCTGACCGATGTGTGACGCCACGTAGTCACTATCGCCTCCGATGTCGGTCAGAGCCGCTTCACATTTTTCAGCTTTTCGGCTGGTGATCATCACTTGAGCTCCGGCTGCAGCAAATGCTGCGGCAATACCTTTCCCAATGCCGGCTGAGCCGCCAGTTACCAGCGCAGTTTTCCCGTCAAGTCGTAAATCCATGTTGACATTTCCCTTTGTAGTCCGGTTCAGTTTTTTCCGATTTCATTCCAGGGCCCGCTATCAGCTCGCGGCTCACGAGGGAGCCCCAAGACTCGATCACCAACAATGTTGCGCTGTACCTCTGATGTGCCCGCATAGATAGTGCCCGGACGGGCCCCCAGCATGGTCTGCACCCACGCGAGCGTCGAAAACTCAGCGCCAATTGCGTCGGTCTGTATTCCATGAGCTGCCGGGCGGCCACTTGGAGTCATCGCCTCCGCTCCGAGTATGTGCATCGTCTTTTCAGTAAACCATGTGTGATATTCGCTCCAAATGAGTTTATGAAGAGACGATTCTGGCCCTGGCGTATTACCAGCGAGAACTGACGTTACTTGTCGTTGCCCCATCCATTTCATAATTTCTACTGTGCTGTGTGCGCGTGCAAGGTCTTGTCGCATCAGAGGATCGCTGGTGAGTCCCCGTTGTTGCGCGACAGTCGACACTCTGTCCAACTCATCTCTAAATCGAACAGCGTCAGTTGTAGCGCCGTGACCTCTCTCAAATCCAAGAAGTACGTTTGCCACTCGCCAGCCGTCATTTACGTCGCCAACCACGTTTTCTTTAGGGGCTTTTGCATCGCTGAAAAACACTTCGTTGAAGTCATGGCGGTTACTGATGTTGATAATGGGACGGCATTCAACCCCTTCTTGTTGCATGGGAACGAGAAGGAAGGAAATGCCTTTGTGTTTTGGCGCCTCTGGGGCGGTTCGGCACAGCACAAAAACCCAGTTAGCCGTGTGGCCACTTGATGTCCAAACTTTCTGGCCGTTAATCACCCACTCGTCACCATCAAGAACAGCACGAGTACCAAGATTCGCCAAGTCTGATCCACTGTTCGGTTCGCTATATCCCTGACACCATCGATCTTCACCGCTAATGATTCGCGGGAGGAACTTACGTTTTTGTTCTTCGCTTCCACACTGAATAATTGCGTTTCCTACCATCGTGATAGAAAAGCCATCGTTTTGGTTACCTTCGGGTACTCCAGCTTTCGCGAATTCCTCAGCAAGGACGATCCGTTCGATTTCGCTGAGCCCTGCTCCTCCGTATTCTTCGGGCCAGGACACCGCAAGCAGGCGATTCTCCGCCAGGAGGGCTCGCCATTCCTCGACGAAGCGATCTCGAGAAGGTTCGTCGAGGCCCCCAAGCCCGTTCCAGTTACTTGGTAAATGCTCACCCAAAAAGCCTTGAATTTTTTGACGATACGTTTCGGCCTCGTGGTTATAAGTCGGATGCATTTGTTTCCCTAAGTAGCAGACACCATTAGTGAATCATGACAGAACCCCTCCGCGCTTACTCAAAGAGACAGAGGACGCTTTCGAGAGCTACGGCCGGTAACTGAATGACGACGGACCCAACGTCAGGGCACGTTGCGCCAGTTCGACCCATTCACACAAAAGCGGTCGTGTGTCACGCGGATCGATGATTTCTTCTATCTCGAAGAACTCCGCTGCACGATGTGGCGATCTAACTCGGTTGAGCCTGTCTCTAATTTCCTCAAGAAGGCTTTCAGGGTCGTCGGAATCAGCCAGATCTTGTTTGTAGGCAACCTCGATTCCTCCTTCAATTGGGAGGGAGCCCCAATCACCAGATGGCCAGGCATAACGAAGACTCCGATACCCAGGTTTGTTGTTTGCGGCTCCGGCTACGCCGAAGGCTTTCCGGATCACAACACACGCGAACGGGGTAGTTAATTGGCCTAACGCAGCTAATGCTTGGGATCCGTAACGAATAGTTGCGTTCTCCTCTGATTCTTTGCCGATCAAAAATCCAGGACAGTCTTCAAGATGCACTACGGGCAGATGAAAAGTGGATGCGGTATCGAGTAATCGAATGAGTTTTCGGCAACCGTCAGCGGTCCACGCTCCGCCGTACTGATATGGATCTTCAGCGAACACCGCTACCGGGTATCCATCCAAGCGAGCAAATCCTGTAATGATTGACTTCCCCCAAGAACACCCAATCTCGAAAAACGAACCAACGTCAAATACGGAGTCAACAATTTTTCGCATCTGATAGACCCGGCGCGGCTCTCGAGGCACGGAGGACAGAAGGGCTTCCTCCCGGCGGTCAGTTGGGTCTCCGGTTACCGTTCGAGGCGCAGTCTCATCAATGCTCGAAGGAAGGTAGGACAGAAATGCCTTGGCACGAGCAAAGGCCTCCTCTTCAGTGTCGACGGCATCATCTATGGCCCCATTCGCCGTGTGGATGTTGGCGTGGCCAAGTTCTTCTTTTCCGTGATCTCCTAATTGGGCCTGTTCGACGAGGGCAGGTCCTGCGATCATCATTTGAGCGCTTTCTCGAACGATCAACGAATAATGAGATGTCGCTACGCGTGCCGCTCCGATGCCTGCAACCGACCCCAAGGCAAGCGAGACTGAGGGAGCGACAGCCAGATGGTTTACTACCGTTTCCCAACCGCTGAGTTGGGGAATGTAGGTCCGTCCTGCAGTTTCGATGGTTTTTACTGATCCTCCACCGCCCATCCCGTCGACAAGCCGCACATGAGGCAATTTCAGTTCGAACGCCATTCCTTCCGCCGTGTTGCGTTTCTCCGGGAGCGTCGCATCAGCAGACCCACCTCGAACCGTGAAGTCATCCCCAGAAACCAGCACGGGTCGATCGTTGACCCGGGCTAATCCGAACAAAAAATTCGACGGGGTTAGGGCCACTAGCTTTCCGTCCTCGTCGTAGGTTGCCACTCCTGCTGTTTTGCCTATCTCGTGAAACGAATCTAAGTCGGTGATGGCCGCTATGCGTTCTCGAATTGTTAGCTTGCCAAAATGGTGCTGGCGCTCAACTTTCTCTGCACCACCGAGCTCATCAGCGAATGCTTCTCGTCGACGCAATTCTTCGATCTCGGCTTCCCAGCTCACTCTTAGTTCCCATCTTCAGTCGGCCCGGCGAGCCTAGAGCGCCGTGTAGGGCTCTATCTCGATAAGTTCATTCAAGTGTCGGACGTATTTACAGATCTCATGGACCTCAAATGCCTAGATGACGGAAGTTTTGTCGCGCCAAGGGCTCCGGAACAGGGACAAAGAACCTTCGGAGGGCAGTTTCTCGCGCACACACTTAGAGCTGCTCAATTGACCGTCGACGATGACAGGTTCGTTCACTCAACACACTCTTATTTTTTGCGTCCTGGCGACGTGAACACCTCAACGGAACTCGTCGTCGAACGTGTCCGAGATGGGCGAAGTTTCAGCACCCGAGAAGTAACTGCGTACCAAGACAAAGTCGAAATGTTCCGAACAGTCATTTCCTTCCACGTGCCCGAACCGGGGCTGAATTGGTCTCCACCCAAACATTTTGATGTGCCCGGACCCGAGGCAAAACTCATTTCATATAACGAGTTTTGGGAATCCTTGTCCCCGAATCTCAGTGGTCCATGGCACGGCAGAAAACGACCGATGGAGATTTTATATATCAATCCACCTGAACTTCCGGAAGGCCAGCCAATTACAGATGCTCAGCTGATGTGGATCCGTCTCAGCGAAGAGTTAGGCCAAGATCGTCGGCTCCAAGAAGCGGCACTGGCGTACCTAGCCGATGCGACACTCATCGACCATGTGCTACTTCCCCACGGATTTCGCTGGCAGGACGACCGCCTTGATGGCGCAAGCCTCGACCATTCAATGTGGTTTCACCGAGAACCAATCGCGGATGAATGGCTTCTTTACGAGCAACGAGTCGAAAGTACCAGTGGGAGTCGGGGTCTAGGCAGCGGTCGCTTTTTCGATCAAAACGGTGGCTTAGTCGCGACTTGCGTTCAGGAGGGCTTGATGCGTTGGAATAGCAAACATCAATGAGTGACCAGATGTAGTTTCAAGCTATGGAGTTAAGCCTTACAGGTCACCGGGCACTGATTACCGGTGGTAGCAGGGGCCTCGGCAGAGCCATGGCCGAAGCTTTTGCGGCAGCTGGAGCAGATGTCGCCGTGGTAGCTCGAGACGAGTCGGTGCTGCAAGAAACGGTCGCCGCTTTGAACGACATTCGTCCCTCAGGGAAATTCATTGGGATTTCCGCTGATGTCAGCGATGCCGCACATGTCCAACGAGCTCACCATGAGACTGTTGAGTTTTTCGGCCCAATCGACGTACTTGTCAATAACGCCGGTACCTCAAATGCCCAGCCATTTTTGCAAGTAGATGACCAGAACTGGATGAACGACTTCAACCTCAAGCTTTTCTCAGCGATCCGATTATGTCGCCTGTGCATTCCCGACATGCAACAACAAGGTTGGGGACGAATCATCAATACTTTGAACTCAGCGGCTAAGGCACCAAGTGCGAATAGATGTCCAACATCAGTTGCTCGTGCAGCCGGAATGGCAATGACAAAGGCGTTAGCGACCGAGTTCGCGGCCGACGGGATCCTAGTAAACGCACTCAACACCGGCCTTCTTGTAAGCCACCAGTGGGTGGCGAGGTGGGAAGCACAGGCCGGTGACCAGACCTTCGATCAGTTCATCAACGAAATGGGGCGCAAGATTCCCATTGGTCGCATGGGTGATCCTCAAGAATTCGCGAACTTGGCGCTCTTCCTCGCAAGCGACGCCGCGTCTTACGTCACTGGAGCCGCCATCAATATCGATGGCGGCCTAACTCCCGTAGTGTGAAATCCAATCCGTTAGATAGTTGGCAAGTCACTTCGCGAGTAATTGTTACAACGCTCGGTGAACCTATCCGTGATCGTTCATCAGACGCGAAAGGGTGACATTTAAGTCAGATGGGGGTCTCGTCGGCTTGCCGCCCAAATCACAAACCCCAAGAGTCAGTTCGGCCTCAACGAGTTCTTTCCCGTCGCTTTCTCGACTAATTACTTGCTTCCACGTGGAACTAACCCTTTTCAGTTCAGCGATCCGGGTTTCGACATTTAAAACGTCTCGAGCCGTCGCTGGTTCGCGAAATCTCACATCGAGGTGGGTAACAACTATCTGTAACCCGCGTTCGCTGAGATCGCTCAACGACATTTCGATGTCGTCAAGAGCGATGCAGCGAGCCGCTTCGAAGTAAGCGACGTACGCGGCGTGGTTGACGTGGTTGTACGGGTCCAACTCCCCAAAGCGGGGAACAATAGTGGTGCGATGCGCAGGCATGACCAGACACTAGAACGGGATACGGAACCAGGGTGTGCGTTGAGGGAGGTTCAAATCACAAAGTCAGCGACTTGAACGCCGCTCAAGCCAATAAGTCGGGCACTAGAGATCGAAAAAACGGTGTCTGGAGTCCCTGCTGCGCCCCAAACTATTTCATATCGACCAATGTTTCGATCCACGAAACAACGCAATTGGGTCACATGACCACAGGGAGGGACGCCGCCGATTGCAAATCCGGTTGCGTCGCGAACTACTTCGGCCCCCGCCTTTTCGATAATGCCATCACACAGCTCCCCAAGTTTTTGGGTGTCCACTTGCTGATCCCCCGCTGTTAACGCAAGAACAGGTTGACCGTCACATTGAAATACCAATGATTTTATGATCTGCCCTAAGTCGCAACTCAAAGCAGCCGCAGCTTGGACTGCCGTTCTGGTGTCCTCTGAGAACCGAACAATCTCAGGCTCTATACCCAAAGCGTCGGCGGCGGCACGAAACCGATCGTTAGCTGGTTGACGAATCATCGACGATTACTCAGCCCAGGCCTTTACCTTTTCGATCACTTCGAGCGGATTTTCCGTGTCAGCTGGAATATCAATGTTGAGATAGGTAACGCCAACGTCTTTGTACACCTCTATACGTTCTCGAACTCTTCCTTCGTCACCGGTCAAACTTGCTCGGTCGACATAATCGTCGGGCACTTTCGAAAACGCCTCATCGCGCTTCCCACTGAGAAATAGGTCCTGGATTTCCTGTGCTTCTTGCTCATAGCCGTAACGTTTAAACAGGTCGTTGTAGAAATTCTGGTCGCGCGCTCCCATCCCCCCAACATAAAAACCAGTGTTATCGCGCACTGCTTTTCTGGCCGCGTCAACATGAGGCCCATTACCAAGGGCGACGGTCCCCCCAGCTACTATTTCCAGTTCTCCAAGATCAGCGGATCGCTTCGCTTTACCCGCATGAAGGGCATCACCCCAAACGTCGTGAAACTTTTCTGGGAGAAAATGGATGGGCTGCCAAATGTTTCCCAGTTCTGCCGTCATTTCCACGTTTTTTGGGCCGATCGAAGCGACCGCAATCGGAATGTCGCGCCGGTATGGCTTACACATCAGCTTTAGCGGTTTACCCAAACCAGTGCCTTCCCCTTCAGCTAACGGAAGGCTGAACGCTGCGCCCTGATGTTCAACCTTGTCGCCTGACCAAACTTTGCGACAGATATCTATGACATCTCGCGTCATGCCGATTGGTTTCCGGAACGGAACTCCATGCCATCCTTCGATTACCTGAGGTCCAGACGAACCCAATCCCAGAACGAAACGTCCCTGCGAAAGTGTGTCAATGGTGATGGCAGTCTGAGCGATTAGTGCGGGACTACGCGAATAGATGGGCAAGATCCCAGTCATGAGCTGCATCGTCTTGGTTTGGCCGGCGATAAAGGCAAGAGTGGAGACGAGGTCATACCCGTAGATCTCCCCTCCCCAAACAAGATCAACTCCTGCACTTTCCAGATTTTGCGCATGACGGGCCAAACCATCAGGTTCCAGGCTGGTACCTGCGCCTATGGCCATTGAGATCTGCATAGCGGACTCCATTCAGTATTCGCCCATCAAAATCAGGTTTTGGCAACCCGATAGGGCACGACGTCACCCTGGATAGTAGGAAATGGGAGACCCTACATGCGAAGGGAAACGCGATGACTGACATTGATGTCGCAAAAGAGATGATTGCGACCCTGAAAACCTGGGTCGACAATGAGGTCATCCCTCACGCATCTGAGTTCGAACTACCTGACGAGTACCCGACTCAGATGGCACTCCAAATGGCCAGTTTTGGGCTCTTTGGCGCGACCATCCCAGCTTCCTACGGTGGACTTGAACTCGACAACATCACCTACGCACGTATCGTTGAAGAGCTGTCCCGAGGTTGGATGTCGCTCGCTGGAATTATTAATAGTCATTTGATCTGTGCCAAGCTCATCAGCCGATTTGGTTCAGAAGAGCAACGTCAAAGGTGGTTACCAACAATGGCCACTGGCGAGCTGCGCGGTTGTTTTTCTTTGTCAGAACCTGACAGTGGTTCCGATGCCGGGGCCTTGCGGTGTCAAGCAGAACGCGACGGCAATGAGTGGATAATTAACGGCACCAAAATGTGGGTGACCAATGGCGAAAGGGCCGGTGTAGTCGCCCTCCTCGCTCGCGTTCCCGATAGCAATAACACTGGGAGTGGCGGAATCACTTGCTTTATCGTCGAGAAAACTCCGGGGAACCAAAGCGGCGGCATCACTGTCAGCCCAAAGATCGACAAGCTCGGTTACCGCGGAGTCGAAACCGTTGAAATGTCCTATGTCGATCATCATCTCGGTGCGGATCAACTTCTTGGCGGAGACGAGGGAATCGGAAATGGTCTTCGTTGGGCGTTAGCTGCTCTTGAGCTCGGAAGAATAAATGTTGCGGCACGGGGAGTCGGCGTAGCACAGGCTGCGTACGACGCAGCTTTGGCGTATGCCAAAGAACGCGAGGCTTTCGGTCGACCTATAAGCCAGCATCAAGCGATCGCTTTCAAATTGGCTGAAATGGCTACAAAGTTGGAAGCGGCCCGACTTCTCACCTATGAGGCGGCCCGCAAAGCCGATGCAGGAGAGCGAGTCGATCTCGCCGCCGGAATGGCAAAGCTCTTTGCGTCCGAAACAGCGAGTGAACTGGCGCTTGATGCGATGCGAATCCACGGGGGTAACGGATATAGCACCGAGTATCCGGTGGAACGGTATTACCGAGATGCCCCCCTGATGATCATTGGAGAAGGAACGAGCGAGATTCAAAAGCTCGTCATCAGCCGAGCTCTTCTCGCCGAGGACTGAGGGAAAACGAGAGGACCGCCGGGCTTAGCCCGGCGGTCCTTTCGATATCTAAGGCATTAAGGCCATCTGGCCTTTGATGCCCAAATTAACTATTTAGCAACCGCCGTTCTCCTTGTCCCAAGGACAGTTAGGAGATCCACCGTTGCCGTCAACGATATCGCCGACGATATTCCAGGTCTGACCGACTGCATCAAACTTACTGAAGTCGGAGCCCTCAATCGCAAAGGCGTCAGCTGCTCCGTCTAGCTCGTAAGCCACACCGTCCATCATGAGCGGATGGTAAATATCGATGCTTCGAGCAGCAAGCATGACGTTGGTTCGACTCATTCCCCCAGGTAGTTCATTCGCTACACGGAGTGTCTCAGTCCATGGGTAAGCGAAGAAGTAACCGGTCGCCAGCAGTGAAATCGACGGATCAAGTCCACCGGCTTCGAGGGTCTCGTTCAAGAACGCGATGAACGGCTCTGAAGCGTACTGAGGATCTGTCGAGTCCTTGACGCCTCCGCCAACAACCCACCAGCTATCAGCTGCCATTCCAGCAGGAGCCATGTATGCCGCTATGGCCTTGCATACAGACGGAGTGAAGGCTGCAGAAAGACGCTCAAGAAGACCTGAGGCCTCTACTTCCTGAATTGCCAACAGACACGGGTTACCTGCGGTCATCGAAATGAACACATCAGGGTCGAACGCCGCGATGGTGGTCACCTCGTTGGTCAACGTCGGAGCGGCCGGATCGTGACGAACTGGAAGGTACTCAGCTACCACGTCGGGGTTGTTTTCCGCGTAGTACTCGAAGCCTTTCTCGTATGCCAAACCGAAGTCGTTGTCCATAACTAACCCAGCGACCTTGACTGGCAATTCATCTGGCAAGTTGGTCTTAATCCACGTTCCCCACAGAACAGCCTCAGTCAGATAGGACATCTGGTGGCTTGTGGTCCATGGATGTTTGACCGGGTCGCCCCATGCAGGGTGACCTGACGCGTAGAACAGGTGCGGTACGCATTCCTCATTGATCTTGTCGTATACCGCTAGACCGTTCGGCGAACCAAGCCCATGAAGGGCGAAAATGTTCGCTGACTCAATCAGTTCGTCCACGAACTCAATGGTCTGGGCTGCGACGTAACCATCGTCCTTGATGATCATCTTGAGCTTACGGCCCCCGATGCCACCAAATTCGTCGTTAATCCAATCCCAATAGTTTTCCCAACCATATGAAATGTTGCCGTAAGCGGCAAGGTTGCCTGACATCACGGTCGTCTGGCCGACACGAATTTCATCGTCCAGAAGGCCATTAGTGTCCGACCAGTCTCCTGGGCAATTATTGAGGTCAGCCTCAAAACCAGCCGGGCCGCGGAGAATGTTGTCGTCGCCGACACCCCATTCGCCTGCATCCATTTTCTCGGTGATCTCATCGATCATGAGTTGGCGGTTATAGGCAGCTTCTTCCCAGATACCGTCGAGGGTGGAGCGATCGAAGGTAGGCGCATCTTCGTCTACTTCTTCTTCTGCATCGTCGTCACCCGATACGGCTTTTTCGATGGCGTCCTGTGACAACCCACCACCTTCGTCTTCTTCTTCTTCCGCCGCTTCGTCGGCATCATCGCTGTCGCTGCTGTCACTGCTAGAAGCGGCCGCGGTATCGGAACCGCTGCTGCTCGAAGAGTCATCGTCGCTATCACTACCGCCGCATGCTGCGGCGACCATAGCGAACGCAAAAAGCACCGCCAACAAACGCAAAATTTTGCGTCTGAATCCCATAAATCTCCCCCTCGGGTGAATTAACCAGGAAACCCCATCTGAGTTCCCTCAATAAGCGACCGTTTAATCGCTGCGCTTACCGTAGTAGCCCCACAAGGCCTTGTCGCCCGGACAGGCTTTTCGTAACAGTCCAAGGCACGAAAACCCTACTTTGTGGGGGAGAAGGCTGAATCCCTCAGGTTTTTCGTAACAGTTCAAGGAACGAAAACGGGTGTTTTTTAAAAAAAGAAGGACCGCTGGGCCGAAACCCAGCGGTCCTTACTTTGGCTAACTGCGAGGGTTCAAAGAACTCTCACGTGTTTGCCTTGACTAACTATCGGCAACCACCGTTGGCTTTATCCCAACGACAGTTCGGGGTTCCACCGTTGGCGTCAACAACGTCACCAACCATGACCCATGTCTGGTTCTCTGCATCGAACTTGCTGTACTCGGAACCTTCAACGAAGTAGGCGTCCGAATTGCCCTTCAGTTCGGTAACAAGACCGTCCAGGAGACCTGGGTGATAGATCTTGAAGTTACGCAAAGCCAACATCAAGTTGGTACGGCTCATGCCACCAGGCAGGGCGTCAGCGATGCGGAATGCTTCAGTAAACGCATATCCACGGAAGACACCTTCGCCTGTTAGCGAAATGCCTGGGTCTTCACCGGCGTCTGAGATGAGGTCGTTTGCAAACATAATAAACGGCTCTTTCATCTTCACGCTGTCAGTGGTGTCTTTGGCGCCACCACCAACAATCCAGTAGTCGTTCGCTGCCATTCCAGCCGGCGCCATGTAAGCAGCAACGGCCTTACATACCGAAGGAGTGAATGCCGCTGACAGGCGTTCGTAAAGACCAGAGGCCTCTACTTCTTGGATGGCCAGCAAGCATGGGTTGCCTGCAGTCATGGAAATGAACACGTCAGGATCGAACGCAGCGATGGTGGTCACCTCATTGGTGAGCGTCGGAGCGGCCGGGTCGTGACGAACTGGAAGGTACTCAGCTACCACGTCGGGGTTCTTTTCGACGTACGCCTCAAAGCCCATTTCATAGGCAAGACCGAAGTCGTTGTCCATCACCAAACCGGCAACCTTCACAGGAAGCTCATCGGCAAGGTTCACCTTGATCCATGTTCCCCACAGCACAGCCTCAGTCGAGTATGACATTTGGTAGCTGGTGGTCCATGGGTGGAGCTCAGGGTCACCCCATGCTGGGTGACCTGAGAGGTAGAACGGGTGAGGAATGCATTCTTCGTTGATCTTGTCGTACACAGCAAGACCATTCGGCGAGCCGAGGCCTTGGATCAAGTGAATGTTTGCGGACTCGATGAGTTCGTCAACGTACTCAATTGTTTGAGCGGCGACATAACCGTCGTCCTTGATGATGAATTCGATGTCACGGCCACTCAACACGTCGAGTGAGTCGATGTAATCGAACCAGATTTGCATACCGAGGCTGAGGTTGCCGTATGCGGCAAGGTTGCCTGATTGCACGGTGGTCTGACCGAAACGTAGCTGATCATCGGTAAGGCCTGCGTGATTGTCCCAGTCTGATGGGCAGGCGTTGAGGTCAACGTCCATGCCGCTAGGTCCAATGAGGTGGTTGTCGCTATTGACGCCCCACTCACCGGCTTCCATCTTCTCGGTGATCGCTGCGATGATCGCGTCACGGTTGCAGTCAGCTTCAGCGAAGATGCCTTCAACGTTTGAGCGGTCAGAAGGACAATCGCTAGCAACTTCTTCTTCAGCTTCGCCGTCATCTTCACCGGACACGGCTTTTTCAATCGCGTCTTGGCTCAGAGTACCGCCAGTGTCTTCTTCCTCAGCTTCCTCAGCTTCTTCCGCTTCGGCTTCGTCAGCAGATTCGCTAGAACTACTAGCGCTACTAGACGAATCGTCGTCGTCACTGCTTCCGCACGCCGCCGCAACAAGTGCGAACGCGAACAGGACAGCGAGCAGACGCAACAAATTGCGTCGAATCTCCATGTGGAGTCCCCTTTAGGTTTAATTGGTTTTGATTCGTGTTCAACCGTTCCACGGAACGATCGATGAGTGGAAGCTAGGTCAACTGTTTGGCCGACCACGAATCGAAACCCTCTATTTGCGCGAGTTGTCACAAAATCGCAAAGGACGCCCTTTGGGGCCGTAAGTTGGGTAAATGGATTGGGGAGTGCATTTACCGCACCTAGGCAGAGACATTGGGCGTGATTCTTTAATCGAATTCGCTCAAGCAGCAGAAAAAATGGGAATTCATTCGGCTTGGGCCAGCGATCATGTGTGTTGGCCAGCGCAGTTCGAGTCAAAATACCCCTACAGCGCTGACGGCTCTTTCCCGGCTCCGGCTGGTCTTGGGTGGCTCGATCCCATCGGCACGTTGCTATTTGTTGCTGGCTGCACCGAACAGATTCGGTTGGGGTTCACCGTTCTGATTCTTCCGTACCGTCAGCCCGTAGCGACCGCCAAACAACTCGCAACCATTGACGTGGTGTCCAATGGAAGACTCATCTTGGGAGTCGGAGTCGGGTGGATGCGCGAAGAAGCCGAGGTGCTAGGTATGCCTTGGGATAACCGTGGACGCCGCTCCGACGAACAGTTGGAAATTTTTGAGGCGCTGTTCCGAGAAGAAACACCTTCCTATAACGGCACCTACTACTCGTTCCCGCCGGTTCGGTTTGAACCCAAGCCGATCCAGCAACCACTACCTATATGGGTGGGAGGTCATAGTCCGGCAGCCTTTAAACGCACGGCTCGTTTCGGCCACGCTTTTCATGCCGCATTCCAACCATTGGATGTTGTGGAAAATGAATGGGCGCAGGTGCGCGAAGCGTGCGAGGTGATCGCTCGAGACCCTGATGAACTGGACCTATCACTTCGCATGTTTTTGGATCCCAGTGAGACCATGGAGCCTGCCAAGTCCATCGGTGGATCCGCCGATCAAATGGTTGACACGATCGGAGTCTGTCAGGAAATAGGAATCACACATATTCTTGTTGACCCAGTAGCCAGAGGCGGAATCAACGGTCGCCTGGATGCTCTAGCCGACTTTATGAGCGACGTTGCAACGCAAATCAAATAAGTCACCCGTGACCGCCGAGTTCTGCCGGATAGACAGATGGCTTTGGGCGGTTCGCGTTTTCCGTAGCCGCTCCATCTCAAAAGACGCTTGCGTTAGCGGATCGGTCCGCATCAACACTGACTCAGCGAAACCCGCAGCCAAAGTAAAGATCGGCGACCGAGTCACGGTACGAGTGAACGGCCATAAACGGGAACTTGAGGTGAAGAAGCTTTTAGAAAAACGCGTCAGTCCTTCTCTCGCCACCCAGTGTTACCACGACCACACACCCATTCGACAACAACCTTCTACATCTACCTCTGGAACCCAAGTCGCGAAGCGCGACCAAGGCTCGGGTCGACCAACGAAACGAGACAGACGCCGCATCGACCGGCTACGAAGAGCGCTATAACCCACGTTATTGACTTACACGAGGTACCTTGCCAGCGGTGAATCTTCCTTTACCAGTCGTTCTTGCTCACGCCCGCTTGGCTATGGACATAGTGACTGTCTCGGATGTTGAAGTTCCCAACTCAGCGTCGCTGGCGTACGACGCGCAAGAGCAACTCATTGGGCTCGTGGACTCAGCTCTTGTGGGATGGAAGGTGGGGGCGACCAGCTCGGCCAGTCAAGAGTTGCTCGGCGTCAAAACCCCAATTTGCGGGCCAGTTTTTGAACGCACTCTTGTCGAATCAGGGACCGAAATCGCTGCATCAAACTTTCATCATCGGCCTGGATTTGAATCGGAGTTCGCGTTCACACTCGGCATGACCATCCGACCCGGTGGGGCGGTGATGAATGGGAACGCAGCAAGAGAAGTTGTTTCTACCGTTCATCCAGCGATCGAGCTTGTGTGTTCACGGTTTGACAGCAACTTCAATGTTGACCCAGCGTTACTCGTCGCCGACGGCGCCCTTCACGCAGCCTTGGTAGTCGGTCCCGGTACCGACGCCGACGAAGTTGAGAACTTGCGCGCCCATCAACTTCGCACCCTTGTCGACAATGAAGAAATCGCGAACGGCACAGGAAATGAGGTCTTGGGCGATCCCTTCGAATCGTTGGCTTGGCTGTGTAATCACTTGAATCGCCGAGGCTTGACGCTGCATGAGGGAAGTGTCGTGACCACCGGAGCTGCAACAGGGCTACATCTCACCGAAGCTGACCAACTCCTCACAACAGACGGCGGGAACCTGGGTTCTGTGAGTCTGAATTTGATGGGATAACCACATGTTTCCGACACCGAGGTCGGAGCGGTTTCGAGGTTGGTCACTTCTCGGACTCTCAACCCTCGCGATTTCTTTCACCCTTCCAGGTCAAACAATCGGCGTTTCGTCTTTCGCTGAGCATCTGACTAATGACCTCAAGATCAGTTCAACCACCCTCTCTACCGCCTACCTCATAGGCACCATCGTCGGTGCACTTACGATGCCCGCCTTCGGCCGATGGATTGACCGCGCGGGCGTGCGGAAAACGATGATCACCATAGCTACCGCTTTTTCGCTTGCGGTTGCCTATATGGGCACAGTGCGGCATTTATGGATGCTCGTTTTCGGTTTCATTGGCATCAGGATGCTGGGTCAAGGCGCTTTGAGTTTGGTCAGCCAAACCAGCATTGCGCTTTGGTTTGATCAAAAACGCGGGTTCGCCTTCGGTATTTCTATGACTGTGTCGGCGGGCCTAATGTCGCTCGGTCCTCTCGTTCTTACCTCGTTGATCGCTGGGTTCGGTTGGCGGTGGGCGTGGTGCATCGCTGGCGGGTGCATTTTCGTTGCGGTGGTACCCGCGACATGGCGTTGGATGGAAGACCGCCCCGAGTCACTGGGACAATTACCCGATGGCCTTTCCCCAGCGCTCGTCGAATCAGCCGAAAAAGTTCACCACTACACGGCGAAGGAAGCTTTAGCAACGCAAGCATTTTGGATCACGACTTCGGTGATGGTGGTGTCTTCGGCTTTGCTTACTGGTGTGACGTTCCACCACTTCGCGCTAATGGAAGCCGCCGGCTTGACAACGGCTCAAGCCGCTACCGTTTTTGTTCCTCAAATGATTGGGACCGTCGCGGCAGGGTTCCTCTGGGCGGGGCTGTCGGACCGAATGTCTCCGAAGGTCTTGCTCGTTTCCTGCCAAGCTTCGCTCGTGGCTGCGCACCTTGCGTACGCAGGGGCTCAACCCGGGATTGGGGCCGCGATTTATTCGCTTCTTCTCGGAGTGAACGGCGGGTCGATCCGCGCTCTTGTATCGGTTCTCTACCCAAAATGGTTCGGCACCCAACACATCGGTGCAATCCGGGGAGTCGCAACGGCATTTGGTGTCGGTGCATCAGCTATCGGTCCCCTCATCATCGCGGGAGGTTTCCAGATCACGGGAAATTATGTTCAACTCAATTACATCCTGGCCACTGTTCCTGCAGCGGCTATGGTCTCCGCCCTTTTTCTAAGGCCGCCACAAAAAGTTAAGTTAAAGACGGCCCTACCGGAAACCGACGTTCGGTAGCGTCTTTTCGCGTGCTTACTGCAACCGCTCTCACCAAAACACACGGCGCTAGACACCTTTTTCGCGACGTCAGCATTCAATTGTCCCCTGGTCGGCGGATAGCTCTGGTCGGCGCCAATGGCGTCGGCAAAACTACTTTGATCGAAATTCTTCTCGGAACGCAGGACCCCGACGCCGGGAATGTTCATCGCCCTACGGACCTCTCAATTGGCTATTTACCGCAGGAGCTCGAAGACGAGTTGAAAGGAAGCGTTCTAGAGGTAACTCTCCAGGGAGCAGCTCAAATTGTTGGTCTCCAACAACGTCTTCTAGAACTACAGGACCAACTCACCGGACTTGAAGACCCCAACCAAGATCAGTTGCTGAGCGAATACGGCGAAACTCAGAGCCAATTCGAACAGCTTGGCGGGTACGCGATCGAGTCGGAAGCCCAACGAGTACTGGCTGGATTGGGTTTCGATCCAGAATCAGTTCGTCGCGATGTTTTTGAACTATCCGGCGGCTGGCGGATGCGTGTCGCTCTCGCCAAACTTCTCCTCGCTCAGCCCGACGTTTTGATCCTCGACGAACCGACGAATCATCTTGACGTCGATTCAGTGGCATGGCTTGAAGAGCAACTTTCAGTCTGGTCAGGGTGCATTCTTTTCGTCAGCCACGACCGAGACTTCATTGACTGCGTGGCGAATCGAGTCATCGAGCTTGACGGTCATTCAGGCCACGAGTACGTGGGTGGGTTTTCTGAATTCGTGGTGAGCAGGGAGACTCGACTTGCTCAGCTAGAGGCCGCGGCCGCACACCAAAACCGAAAGTTCGCTGACACTGAGCGCTTCATTGAACGTTTCCGTTACAAGGCAAGTAAAGCGAGACAGGTCCAGAGCCGCGTAAAGGCCATTGAGCGCACCGAACGCATTCGGGTTCCGGATTCAAAAGAGTTGCAGGCGAAGTTTGAATTCCCACTGCCGCGAAGGTCTTCGCGTGTCGTCGTTGAGCTCGAAAACGCAGCCGCGGGATATGACGACCAAACAGTGCTAAGTGACGTCTCAATCGTCATCGAAAGAGGAAGAAAAGTTGCGCTTGTTGGCCCAAACGGGGCAGGAAAGACAACCCTCTTGCGGCTGTTGTTGGGGGAACTGGAAGCGACGCAAGGAAAGGCTCGTCTGGGCAACAAAGTCGACTACGCGAGATTCGCCCAACATCTAACCGAAGTCTTCGATGCGCACCGAACAGTCCTTCAAGAGTTCAAAGCATCGATTGGTGATCCGGGTGAGAGAAACCTGCGAACAGTTCTGGGAGGGTTTGGATTTCGAGGTGAGCAAGTCGACCAAAAAATCGCTGATTTGTCGGGTGGTGAGCGCACCAGGCTGGCGCTAGCAATCACGATGGCTAACCCGGTGAACCTTTTGATTCTTGACGAACCAACAAACCATCTTGACCTTCCTAGTTGCGACCGTCTTGAAGACGCATTGAACGCCTACCCGGGAACCCTCATCCTCGTCACACATGACCGGCATCTAATCCGCAACGTCGCTGATGCCTTAATAGTCGTCCGTAACGGAACAGCGACTTGGCACGAGGGAGTCGACGAAGGCCTTCTACGGCCAGTGCCGATGATTGTTGAACCTGAACGAGCATCGGCTCCTTCTGCAAATCAACACAACGAAGCGCGCGAAGGTCGGAAAAATGAGGCTCGTCGACGCAACAAGATGCGCGAAGCAACTAAAGGCTTGCGAGGCGAACTCAGTCGGGCGGAGCGTTCCTGGGAAAAAGCCGAAGAGGAACTCGCCCAACTTCAAAACCAACTTGGTGATAGCTCAACCTACGAAGACCCAGAACTGGTGAGAGCCCTGGGGAAGCGACACGAGGAGTTAAAAGATAACGCGGCCGGTTTGATGGAAATGTACGAAACGATTCAACGCCGACTGGTCAGAAAAGAAGCAGAGTTCGATTAAGTCTCACAGGCAGCTGTTTTTTGGCGCCGAGATAGCCACGTGCTCAACCGTCACTTGATCATCGAGAGTGACCAGTGCCGCCGTACCATTTCCCGGGTAACCCATGGGCGCTCCGGGATACCACGCGACAACCTCGCCGTGACTGGCATCCGTGGTGACATGCCAATGTCCTAGTGCGACGTAGTCGGCCTCGGTCGCAGAGATCTCCTCGTGCGTAATTGGTGAAGATCGGTGGGCATCATCTGAGGTGAGATTTAAATGACCGTGAGCTGCCACTACAAACCATTGAGTGTTGGGACGCGGTGGCACTTCCGCTAGAGGTCGATATTGAGGTTCGTGATCTGCCATTGCTCGCCCCCACACAGTCACGCGACCAGAGGCAAGTACCAACGATGAGCCGTCGAGGCGGTCTAGGAGTTTGACACCCGTTCGTTCGACGTCAATTCGGCATCGTTCCCAAAGCGACGTTGTGTCGTGCACGTCATGATTCCCCGGTATCACGATGACCGGAACGCCCGGCGCAGTCAGAAGTTCAAGAGTTCGAACAATCGCTGCGTCTGGAAGACGGGCGTGGTCGAACAAGTCCCCGGCAACTATCAATACATCTACTCGGTGTTCAATGACCGCGGCCGCTAACGCATGGGCCGGACACTGGCAAACTTCTCTGTGAGAATCACCCGGGCCCTTTGTATGTCCGATGTGCACGTCGGAGGTATGGAGCATTCGCACCCTGTTGGTCTCCGCTCTAGCATCGTTACCCATGGTTCGAAAGATTGCCACTAACCGGGCCGTCGAGCGAGACGAATTGGTGTCATTTATACGACCGCGGCACCGCGGGGTGCTATCGACCACAAGAATTAACGGTCGGCCCCAGATGTCTTTGGTGACTATGGGCTTGGATAATCGGGGGCGCGTCGTGGTGGCGACCTACCCCGAGCGGGTTAAAACTCTGAACGCTCGTCGGAACCCGTCAGCGTCTCTGCTGGTGATGGGCGACGAATTTAATAGCGAGTGGGTACAGGTCGATGGGACTCTTGAGGTACTTGATCTGCCTGAAGCTATCGAACCTCTGTGTGAGTACTTTCGAGCCATCAGTGGAGAACATCCTCACTGGGCGGAATATCGGGAGGCAATGATCGAACAAGGAAAGTCGTTGCTTCGA
>Ga0206683_10001051_pt1 | contig 19403 bp, 23 predicted proteins | sample M280m12015metaG_FD_155483 | JGI IMG/M metagenome (GOLD analysis project Ga0206683, IMG submission 155483) | Ammonia-oxidizing marine archaeal communities from Monterey Bay, California, United States - M2 80m 12015 | ecosystem: Environmental > Aquatic > Marine > Intertidal zone | place: USA...
CAAATATGTTCCACTCACAGTTCCAAATTTTTTCATTGAAAGTTTATAGATACTAGTATTCTACTATGGTAGGAGATATTATAATGGATAATTCACAAATAGAAAATACGATCAATGAGATCCGTAAACGTAATGGTACTGTTACGGCTTTCGATTTAGATAAAATTTCAAATGCCATATTTCAGGCATTGGCAGCCACCTCTAAAGCCGACCGTGGTGTTGCAGATAAATTAGCAGGAGATGTACTTGACAAACTTGTTGAACAAGGATTTACTAGTGATAAAGCACCTACTGTAGAAGATATTCAAGATATTGTAGAATCAACTTTAATTGATAGTGGAAATAGTGATATCGCAAAATCTTACATAGTTTATAGACACGAAAGACGAAAACTCCGAGATGAAAAAATGAGAGTTTTAAACTTAAAAACCCTCGATCCAGTTTCTAAGAAATTTGATCTAAATTGTTTGAGAGTTTTAGCCTCAAGATATCTATTTAGAAATTCAAAAAGTGAGATAATTGAAACTCCTACTCAGATGTTTGAAAGAGTTGCAGTTCTAGTTGGAATTGGAGATATGTTATATGATTCTCAAGTATTTGATAAATCTGGTAACAATAAACAGGATATAGATGAAGCCAATTCATATCTTGAAAAATTAGATGCTTTTGATTACAAATTCAAAGTAGGAGATTATTTCTTCAACAAGTGGCATTTTAGATCCTTAATCAATCACTATGTAACACTTGCAAACAAAGGTCAAATGAAAGTAAGTTTCAAAGATCTTCTAACACTATTGGCAGGTAAGAAACTTGAAGTTTATTCTGATAGAATCACTGAATACTTTGAAATGATGACTGCACAAAACTTTTTGCCAAATTCACCAACAATGATGAATGCTGGTGGACGATTAGGACAACTCTCAGCATGTTTTGTTCTTGGAATGAATGATGGCATGGAAGAGATTATGAAATCTACTTCTGATGCAGCATTAATTTTCAAATCCGGTGGTGGAGTTGGAATTAATTATTCTGATCTTCGTGAAGAGGGTGATATTGTAGCATCAACATCTGGTGTTGCATCTGGCCCTGTATCTTTTATGAACATCATCAATACTGTCACTGAAGTTGTTAAACAAGGTGGTAAAAGACGTGGTGCAAACATGGGAATTATTGAAGCATGGCATCCTGATGTTGAAAAATTCATTACAAACAAAACAGAACCTGGTGTTCTAGAAAATTTCAATGTCAGTGTTGGTATTTGGGAAGATTTCTGGAATGCACTTGTAAATACTGAAGATGGAAATTATGTTTTACGTAGTCCACGTGATAGAAAACCAGTTAAAGAAATTAATGCACATCAATTAATTGATTTAATTGCATTATCTGCATGGAAAAGTGCAGAACCTGGTTTGATTTTCTTTGATCAAATTAACAAGTACAATGTATTTGCTAAAGCAAGACAAGCCCCATTACGAGCTACAAATCCGTGTGGCGAACAAAGCCTTTATCCATACGAATCATGTAACCTTGGTTCCATTAACTTGGTAAATTATGCTCAAAAACAAGCTGATGGTTCATATGAATTTGATTGGCAAGGATATGAGGAAATTATTAGAAAAACAACAAGATTTTTGGATAATATTATTGATGTAAATCATTATCCAGTTCCAGAAATCAATGTAGCCTCAAAAGAATCTCGAAGAATTGGGCTAGGAGTTATGGGTGTAGCTGATTTACTATACAAACTCAAAATTCCATATAATTCCAAAGAAGGATATGAACTACAATCAAAACTCTCTGAGGCACTAACTTACTATTCAATGGAAGAAAGTGTAGCACTTGCTACATCTCGTGGAGAATTCCCATTATGTTCTAAAACAGAATACCCTGAAGGTAAAATCCCTGTTGCAGGATATTATGAGAAATCAAAAGATACTCATTCATTTGAATGGGGTCCATTAATTGAAAAAATCAAAAAACAAGGAATTAGAAATGTTCTAACTACTACTGTAGCTCCAACTGGTACACTTTCTATGATTGCTGACTGTTCAAATGGAATGGAACCAGCATTTGCACTTGTATTTGAGAAAAGAGTTACTGTTGGGAGATTCTTTTATACAAACAAAATTCTTGAAGCAGCCCTTAGAGATGAAGGTCTTTACAATGATGAAATTCTTGAAAAGATTGCAGATAATTATGGCTCACTAAGTGGAATTGATGAAATACCACAATGGATGCAAGATGTATTTGTAACTGCAATGGATATTCACTGGGCTGATCATCTTATGGCTCAAAGTGTATGGCAAGATTGGATTGGAAATGCAATTGCAAAAACAATCAACATGCCATATGATGTGACTGCTGAAGATGTAAAATCTTCATATTTGTTAGCACACGAACTTGGACTCAAAGGAATGACTGTCTATCGTGATGGTTCTAGACATAAACAAGTTCTTCACATGACAAGTGATAATGCAAAAAAAACATTTGAAGTAACACCAAGTGAATACATGCTATCATATATTCATGAAAATATTACAAATAAGTACATCAAAACACAAGTTGGTGCATCACTTGCATTAAAAATTCATGATGAAGAAATCAAGATTGAAGCTCCAAAACAAGAAGAAGTTTCAGAGGATCGTCTTTGTCCAACATGTAAAAACAATCTTGTATTTGTAGAAGGTTGTAGTATCTGTATTGAATGTGGATACAGTGGTTGTACTTCTGGATAAATAACAGAATCACAACTTTTTTACTTTCTTTTATTTTCTAATTCATATGGATAAGAAAATTATAGGCGTAATTATCCCTATTTTCGTAGTAATTGTAGCGGCTTTAATGTTTAATTCACCATCTTCAGAAATTACACCTCAAAAAAATAATGAAAATATTGGATTAGTGATTAATTCTCCTTCTTCATCTGTATCGCTACAACAACTTGATGAAATTTTTACAGATGGTTCATCAACTGGAATTGGTAGAAGTAATGTCTACTTATTTTGGAATATTATTGAACCTGTAGAAGGAGAATTTGATTGGTCTCAATCTGATGTTATTATGGGATTAAATGAAAAAAATAACCATAAAGTAACTCTTTATTTTTCAATCATCAATGGAGAAACATTAGGACCTTTTCCTAAATGGATAGGAAAACCCACACTTTTACTAATTGATGAAGATGAACTTGTAAATACTTTAGATACTATACTTTCACGTTATCATATAATAGATTCCATAATTATTGCTGGTGAAACAGAATCCCAATTTCGATATAATGAACAAAAAATTCCAGTGTACAAAGAATTATTTTCTAATGTATATGATAGAATTAAAGAAAATCATCCTGATGTAAAAATTGGAAATTCTTTTGCGTTGCACCATGTAATTAATAAAAATTTGACACATATTGTAAATGATTTATCAATTGGCGATTTTGTTGCATTCTCATATACTCCAACTGATACTGTTAATGAAATAGTAAAAACCCCTAAAGCTTCAATTGATGATTTAAATAAAATATTTGATATGTTACCAAATAACCAAATTGCATTTTTTGAAATAGGTTGGAGTACTTCTGAATTTGTAGGTGGAAATTCTACATCTCAAGAAGTATTTATAGAAAAATTATTCAGTTTTTATCAAGAAAATGAATCTAAAATTGAATTCCTAACTTGGTACCGTTTGTATGATCAAGAAACTAATAGTTGTGTTGTAACCAAGCAGGAAATTGGTGATCAAACAATTGCTGTAGGTGGAATTTCTAGTATGGGAACAAGTGAGCATGTAATTGAAAGATTGAATCAATATAATTGCAATACAGGACTTATTGATATTAATCAAAATTATAAACTTGGATGGAATGAATTTACAACTCAAATTCAAATGTTAAATTAAAATGATTTCTTTAATTATTTCTGAATCTGCATTAGAACTTGTTCCTTTTGAATTAGAGGATCATCCATCTGTTGTTTCACATGCCAGAAAATTAGGAAAATATTCATCAGAAATTTTATTAGATAATTCTTGGCATTTTGCTGCAATGAAAGGAATAAAAAATGAAATTAAACGTGGACGCCCTGATCTTGTTCATTTTTCAATACTTGAAGCAACAACAATCCCGTTGTATATTCAAAATAAATTAAATTTATTTGTACATACAATTGATGATAAAGTAATACATTTTGGAAAAAATGTTCATCTTCCAAAATCTTATCATAGATTTGAAGGTGTAATAGAAAAATTATATCAAGAAAAAAAAATTATGACAAAAAATGAATTATTGCTTGAAATTAAGGAACAAACATTTTCAGAATTAATAGATGAGATCAATCCATCAAAAATTATTGGTTTTTCCACTGAAGGTGAACTAAGTTCATATGAAAAAATTGCATCACAAATTTCAGATGATTCTTGTATTGTTATAGGTGGATTTCAAAAAGGTCATTTTTCTGATTCAGTACAAAATACAATTACGGATCTATTCTCTATTGGAAATGAATCATTTGAGGGCCATATTGTTACATCTAGAATCCTTTACGAGTACGAAAAAACCATTTTTATGTAGGAAATTTATTTTTTCTTTTATCGCAGTCATAGTATAGCCTGGTTAGTATTCGGGGTTTCCAACCCTGTGACGCGGGTTCGAATCCCGCTGACTGCATTCTATCTATTTTGATCAGAACTAATTTTTAGCTGTATTTTTAAAAATTACTGTGAAGCCTATAGTTTACAAAATTGCAATGGAACGAATGCAAATTCTTATTGATAATGCAATAAGTAATGCAATAATTAATCCAAAATTATCTCAACACCAAGCTTCACTTGCTCGTAGAATAAGTACAAAGTATAAGATTCGAATGCCTTATCCTCTTAGAATGGTATTTTGTAAAAAATGTAAATCCTTTATTGCTCCAGGAATTAATTCAAGAATTCGTTTAGGCCGTACATCCATCAAATCAATTAGAATTTCTTGTAACTATTGTGGTCACACTTATCGTAAAATTATATCTTGATAATTTGCAATTGTATTTTAATGACTTTAAAATCTATACAATTATGATTCCAAAACCTTTTTTGTTAATTTTTGCAGTACTTTTTATTATTACAATTTCTCCTGCATATGCACAACATCATTCAGGATCTCTTGCACCGCCAATTGATCTTGATGGATTAAAAGTTGCAGTTAGTACAACTCTATTTCCTGAAGATTTTAGTTATGGTGATGCTAAAACCACAAATTTATCAATCCGATTTTTTAATACTGAAACTAATGTAAATATTCCAAGTGTGACATATCGTGTTCAAATTTTCCAAGATAGTAATTTAGTTGCTAGTGAATATTTTTATGATGAGGATGGTACGTTGGATCTAACAATTAAGCCTACAATTGGATGTGAAGAAAAAGAACTTTGGAAATGTACAGTATACAATGGTGAAAAACATGCTATAGCTGGAGGTTATTATGCCAGAGGAGATTCACTTCCTACAATCCAAGGTCCTATTTTTGATAAAAGTGGAGAATATTCAGTTCAAGTTTCTATCGTAGGTGCTACAAATCCTAAAACTTTGACTACGCAAGACTTGTTGTTTGAAACTTTTTTACACCTTCCTCAAAATCAAATATTTGAAATTAAAACTGTATCTGCTCAAGAATTTCCACTTTCTGTAAAATCTCATAATGATGAAATCTCTAATTTTATTTATGATGAAACACTCGACAAAATTTCATACGAAATACCATTTAACTGGGATGAACATAATCACGATTCCAATATTTCTCAAATTATTTCATTTGAAAAAGATTTTACTTCCATGAAACAAGGGTATGAATTACTTATTTCTCTTAATGAAGTGAAAATTAACAATGAATTTTATGAATTTAATATATCTGATCCAAATAAAAATTTCATTAAAATTAACATTCCGCATGAAGATCTTTTACAAATAAAAAATAAATCAACTTCTACATTTAATGATGATATAATCAAATTAGAAATTTTATCTGGTGATAAAATAAATCTAAATGAACTTGATTTTTCTTTTGATAATAATTTTACTGGAAATGTATCTTGGAATTCAAAATTAAATTCTGGACAAAAAATACCATTTACGTTTTCTTTCTTTGATGAAAATAATAATCCTGTAACCAATTTATTGTTTGTATATGGTATCACAGATTCATCTGGACAAGAAATATGGTCAAATCTTGGAGATGATAAAAAATATCTTGGTATTTTAGCTCCACATGGGATTCATCAAGAATCAATTTTTATTCCAATTGATAGTGATTATGAATTTAAATTAATTTTAACTGGTAAAAATTCTAATAATTTTGAAAAGTTTTTTGTATCTACATCTAATTTTCAAATTAATTCTCAATCAATTTTAAAGGATCAAAAAACTAATGAAATTCCTACATGGATTAAAAATAATGCAGAATGGTGGGCAGCTGGTGCAATTGATGATGCTGCCTTTGTTCAAGGAATTCAATTCTTAGTTAAAGAAAATATATTAAAAATTCCATCTACTACACAAGGAACTAGTTCTGGAAATGAAATTCCTGCATGGATTAAAAATAATGCAGAATGGTGGGCAGCTGGTGCAATTGATGATGCTGCCTTTGTTCAAGGAATTCAATTTTTAATTAAAGAAGGAATTTTGAGGGTTCAATAATTGAAGATCCATTAAATTATTCTTCATCTTCTGAATCTTTTTCTGTTTTATTGCGCCATCTATTTTTACCTCCTTCTCCATATTGACGCCAATTTTTTTGCATTGGGATTAGTATGTCATAACTATCTAAAAAAACTCCCTATGCGATCTTTTTTTAAAAATTAAATGTATGCCTAATCTTACTAAAGAAATTTTACTTCAAGTCTCAATGATTTATAAGACGATTATCGATTTTTGCACTTTATGGCAAAAGTCTATGATGTACCAGCAGATGTCCTAATTGAAAGATTAGCTAACATTCTCAAAAATGAAGATATTCCTGCTCCTTCTTGGGCCCCATTTGTCAAAACTGGAGCACACGCAGATAAACCACCACAAGATAGTGAATGGTGGCATACTAGATGTGCATCAATAATGAGAAAAATTTACTTTAATGGTCCAATTGGTGTTAATGAATTAAAAAAAGACTATGGTGGTGGTAAACCATTAGGATACGGTGCTGCTCATCATAAAGATGCAAGTGGTGCAATTGTTCGTAATGCAATTCATGGATTAGAAAAACTTGGATATTTAGAAAAAATTGAGAAAAAAGGTAGAGTTGTTTCTAAAAATGGAATGCAAAAACTTGATAGACTTGCAACAGAAATTCTTAATGAATTAATTTTAGAAAAACCTGAATTGAAAATTTACCGTTAGATAGAAATGAGTTTTCCTGAACCAAATGATCTCCCACAAGATCACAATCCTAATCATGAACAGGCAGCACAAAAAGAACAGATTCTCAAACAGATTCTTACTGCTGAAGCTAGAATGAGGTTAAATAATATCAAGATGGTTAAACCTGAATTATCTGATCTTGTTGAACAATATCTTATTGGAATGGCAACACAAGGAAAAATGCCTGGACAAATAAATGACGATCAATTAAAACAAATTCTTCTATCCACGCAACAACCAAAGCGTGATTTTAAGATAAATCGGGTTTAATTCAGATAAAATATAATTATGGGAAAAATTTCTAGTACATTATGAAAGCCGTTACATATAGTGAATACGCACCAGATGATAATTATGCTAAAATCCTCAAAGTCCAGGATATAGATGACCCAAAACCAAAAGCAGATGAAGTAGTTTTTGAAGTAAAATCTGCAGCCCTAAATTATAATGATATTTGGGGAATGAGAGGACAACCAGTACCTGTTCCATTACCACACGTTTCAGGTTCTGATGCTGCCGGTGATGTTATAGCCGTCGGTGATGATGTTAAAAATATCAAAGTTGGAGATAGAGTAGTATCTCACTCTAACATGTCATGCAGAGTTTGTAAAGCATGTACTGATGGTAGAGAATTTGATTGTACTAAGAGAACCATTTGGGGATTCCAAACTGGTCCAAACTGGGGAGCATTCCAAGAAGTAACACATCTTCCAGAAGTCAATGTTTCAAAAATTCCAGAAGGTGTATCATATGATGACGCAGCAGCTGCATCAATGACAATACTAACTTCATGGCACATGTTAGTTGGTAGAGCCAAAATTACTCCCGGACAGACTGTTCTAATTATGGGAGGAGGTTCTGGAGTTGGTAGTTTTGGAATTCAAATTGCAAAATTATACAACTGTGATGTAATTGCAACAGCAAGCCCTGACAAACTAGACAAATGTTTAGAACTTGGCGCAGACTTTGCAGTTGATCATAGAAAAGATGATTGGCACAAAGAAGTTAGAGCAATCTCTAAAGAATTAGCAAAGAAAAAAGGTGAAGCACCAGGAATCGATCTTTCATTTGATCATATTGGTGAAACACACTGGAACAAACAATTACAATTGTTAAAGTACGGTGCAACACTTGTTTCATGTGGAGCAACTACAGGTTACAATGCACAAACTGATCTTAGACACGTGTTCTTCAAAGGAACTAACATCTTAGGTTCAACACAAGGAACTAAAGCCGAACTTGATCAAGCCCTATACTGGATGGGTCAAGGCAAAATTAAAGCTGCAATTGATTCAACATATACATTTGAACAAGCAGCAGAGGCACATACAAAGATGTTAACCGGAAAAGGAATGTTCGGCAAAATCTTAATGAAGCCTGAAGGCGCTTAGTCATTTAATGACTCAGCTCTTCCGTAGCCTTATTTTTGTACCTGGAAACAATCCAAGGTTTCTTGAAAAGGCAAAGAAGATTAAGGCTGATATTGTTTGTTTTGATTTAGAGGATTCTGTTCCTGATGATGAAAAAACTAGTGCAAGAAAATCAATCAAAAATGCATTAAAATCTCGTTCAGAATACTCCTCACCAATTTTTGTTCGAACTAATTCTCCCTTATCTGGAAAAATCCCATCAGATCTTAAAGAAATTGTACAAAAAGGAATTGATGGAATAGTTATTCCTAAAGTAAATAATGTTACAGAATTAAAAAAAATACAAAAAACTCTTTCTGGTTTAGAAAAATCTAAAAAACTAAAACCAATTCAAATCATCCCATCTATTGAATCAGCTGAGGGTGTTGTGAATTCATACTCAATTGCCTCATTTGGAAAGCGTGTTACTGCTATTGTTTTTGGAATTTTTGATTTACTAAATGATCTTGGTGTTGAATATACAAAAGACTCTCCAGGTGGAAAATATTCTAGATATAAAATTCCTGTTGATGCAGCAGCGGCAGGAATATCCGCTATTGATGGTATTTGGCAAGATCTAAATGATTTGAAGGGATTACAAAAGGATTGTAATTTTGGAAAAAGTCTAGGATATACTGGTAAAAGTATAATTCATCCAGATCAAATTTCTGTGGTTCATAAATCATTTTATCCTAATAAAACTGAAATTTTGTGGGCAGAAAAAGTTTGTAAGGTCTATGTTAAATCAACAAAAAAAGGTAAAGGTGCTACAACAGTTGACGGAAAGATGATTGATGAAGTACATTACAAACAAGCACAAGCACTTCTTGATATTATAAAAAAACAAAATGATTGACCTTCTTGATCCAACAAATGTAATAACTCGAATGTTTGATGGTGAAAAATATGATCAATTATACAATTACTGTAAAGATTTACTCAAAAAGGATCCATCTGATATGCTTGCCCTACAAAATATTTCATTATCTCTAATATATCTAAAAAATTATGAAGAAACAGTTGTGTATTGTGATAAAGTTCTTGAAATAAAACCCTCTGATACATATGCAATAAAAAATAAAATTTTTGCACTTGAAAATTTGAAGCAATATGATCAAGTTTTAAAATTATGTGAGCAACTTCTTGTAATTGATCCTAAAGATACTTGGGCTCTAAACAGTATGGGAATATCTCTTAATGAATTAGATCGTCATCAAGATGCAATTCAATATTATGATACTACTCTTGTAATTGATCCTAATGATATAACTGCATTAATGAATAAAGCCATATCACTTGGTCATTTTGGAAATTATCAAGATGCAATTAATTACTATGATTTAGCTCAACGAATAGATTCTAGTTTAAGAGAAATTCCATCTGCAAAATCAAAACTGTTTGAAAAATTAAACATGCCTGATGAAGCATTTCTAGCTGCTCAAGGTGTACTCAATAAAGATATGGAAAAAATCAAATCTGATGCTAAAGAAAATAAATGCTCCGTTTTTCATCAATTTTGTAATAATGAATTTGAAAATTCTAATTCAAAATAATTTCATTGTTAGTAATTATCTAAATCATTTTATAGAAAGACTCTATACTTTATTTTGATGTTTACAGGTATTGTAGAAGGAGTTGGAACTGTTAATAAAATTTCTAAAATTACAAAAAATCGTAGTGCAATTGAAATGACTATTGATTTGGGTAAACAAGTAAAGGGATTAAAAATTGGTCAAAGTGTTGCACTTAATGGTGTATGTCTTACTGCAACTAAATTATCTAAGTCTAAATGTATTTTTGAAATGATTGAAGAAACTACAAAAAAAACTGATCTTGGTAATCTCAAAGTTGGAGGAATAGTGAACATTGAAAGAAGTTTAAAGGCAGGAGATAGATTAGAGGGTCATTTTGTTTTAGGCCATGTAGATGGAGTGGGAATTATTAAAAAAATTATAAAAAAACCTAAAGAAGTTCAAGTTTATTTTGAAGTTCCTAAAAATTTAGCTAAGTATGTTGTAAAGAAAGGATCAATTGCTATTGATGGAATTAGTTTAACTGTTGTTGATATAAAAAAAACCTTAGCATCTGTTTCATTAATTCCTCACACTATTGAAATTACAAATTTTCATACTAAGAAAGTAGGAGATAAGGTTAATATTGAAACTGACATTCTCGGTAAGTATATTTTAAAACAAGGCTAATTATCTACTACTATAGTGGTAATTACCCATTTTTTAGTAAACTATATACCTAGATTGAAATTATTTTTGTATATGTCACTTGAAACTGGACTTGAATCTCTTAAACGTGGAGAATTTGTATTGTTATTTGACTCAGCTGGACGTGAAAATGAAATTGATATGGTTGTGGCAGCAGAATTAATTACTCCTGAACATGTTGCACGAATGCGTCAAAATGCCGGTGGTTTACTTTGTATAGCACTTGAAAATAATTTTGCAAAATCCCTTGAATTACAATACATGCATGATATTTTATCCAACTCATCAATATCAAATAAAGAAATGATAATGGGTTTAGCTCCTTATGGTGATTATCCAACATTTTCATTATCTGTAAATCATTATCAAACTTATACAGGAATTACTGATAAGGATAGAGCATTAACTATAATGGAAATGGCAAATATCTATAAAGTTGATAATAAACAGAAAAAATTTGTATCTTCATTTAAAACTCCTGGACATGTACCGTTACTAATTGCATCAGAAGGATTATTGGCATCACGTCAGGGTCATACTGAAATGTCAGTTTATCTAACTCAAATTGCAGGATTAACACCTGTAACAGCTATTTGTGAAATGATGGATGCTGAAACATATTCTGCATTATCTGTTGATAAAGCAGAAAAATTTGGAAAACAAAATGGAATTCCACTAATTGATGGAAAAGAACTTTTGGAATATGCTAAGGTGAATTAATTATGAATATCGCTATTGTAGTTTCAGAATTCAATGAAGAGATAACATCCCGTATGTTGGAAGTTGCCAAAGAAAAGGCTAATTCTATGCAACTTACTATTTCCCATGTATGTATGGTTCCTGGAGCCTATGATATGCCTATACTTGTTGATAGATTACTCCAAAATCAGAATATTGATGGAGTTGCAACTTTGGGTGCTATAATTAAAGGTCAAACAAAACATGATGAAGTAATATCACATGCAACTGCTCGATCTTTAACTGATTTATCATTAAAATATCAAAAACCTGTATCTTTAGGAATATCTGGTCCCGGAATGCAAGAAAGACATGCTTATGCTAGAATAAGACCTGTTGCAGAGAGATCTATTGAGGCACTAGTTAAAATTTCTAAAGAATTGGAAAAAATTCAAAAATGATTCAACTCAGTATCTTAAAAATTACTGAATATGGACCTTGGACTTTAACTTTAGGTAGTGATCGAGAACATGAACTGCAGATGCTTCAAGCATCATTTTACAAACAAGTTCAACAATTATTTTCTGCAAAAAATTGTTTAGTATTTTTAAACAAGTCTGATGAATTTTTTGTTGTATCTAATGGTCTTACTTTAGATGATCATGTGGAAATTCAAAAATCACTCAAAAAACTATTTCAAATCAGTTTAACTATTTCAATTGGTTATGGAAATACACCATTTGAAGCTAATCTAAAAGCCTATGATGGTAAACAAAATAATGTAATATTAAATGAAGAACATAATATTTTTGGATTCATTGATAATCAATTAGAATTCAATGTATCAATTATGCATTTAGATGTTGATGATTTAAAATCAAAAAGAAAAGATAATTCTCCATATGAAATTTCATTAAAAATTTTTGAATTATATTCCAAAATTGGAAGATACTTTATTGAAAAAAATTCTCTCACATTTTTTATGGGTGGTGATAATTATATGGTAGTTGCAAGTAAAGACGCAAAAAATTCAGTTCAAAATTTTATTAATATGATTAAAAATGATGATAACATTTCTTTGAATTGTGGAATTGGAAATGCTGAAACTAGCAGAGATGCAGTGAAATTAGCCACAAAATCGCTTGATACTATACGTGATATTAGAGATTCAGGAAAACAAAAACCTGATGTTTATGAATTATAATGTTATTGAAAAATATCAGTGCTTTAACTGGTGAAAATTTAGATTTTATTCAAAATGTTGATATTAAAATTAAAGATGGTAAATTTCAAAAAATTCATAGTAATATTAAATCAAATTCCAAAAAAGATGTAATTGATTGTGAAGGGTTATTATTAATTCCTGGATTTATAAATTCACATACACATATTGCTGATTCCATTGGAAAAGATATTACACTAAACAGTACAGTCAATCAAAAAATTCATCCTATGTTTGGAATAAAATCTAAAATATTAAAAAATACATCTGATGAGAATCTTTCTACATTTATGAAAAATACTTGTCAATCTATGATTCAAAAGGGAATAACTACATTTGTTGATTTTAGAGAAGGGGGAATGGATGGAGCAGTTTTACTCAAAAAAGTATCTGATAATACTTCAATTCGTTCAATTATTTTAGGACGACTAGATTTTCATCAAAATTCCTCTGAAATTAAAAATAATGTTCCTTTTCCAAAAGAAAAACTCCTTGAACTTCCATCTCTAGTTAAAACATGTGATGGAATTGGTATTAGTGGTGCAAATGAGCATAGTACTTCGGTATTAACTTCATATTCTAAAACAAAAAAATTACGAGCAATTCATTCTTCTGAAACTCAAGAAAGTGTACAAAAATCTAAAAGAGTAACTGGTAAATCTGAAACAATTAGAGCATTATCCCTAAATCCTGATTTTTTAATTCATATGACTCACGCTTCAAAAAGTGATCTAGAAGCAACATCTAAGAAAACTAGAGGAATTGTAATTTGTCCTAGAGCAAATTCTTCACTATCCGAGGGTATACCTGATATTGAAAAAATGCAAAAAGCTGGATGTCTATTAGCATTAGGCACTGATAATGTAATGATTAATTCTCCAGACATATTTCGTGAAATGGATTTTCTTTGGAAAGTAACAATGGGAATTAAAAAAAAGAGAATAAATCCAAAAGATATTCTTAAAATGGCTACTGTAAATGCTGGAAAAATTTTAAAAAAAGATATTGGAATTATTCAAACAACCAAAATAGCTGACTGCATATTTCTTGACAAACATGCATTAGATTTAGAACCAATGCATAATCCATATGCATCAATTGTACATAGAGCATCTGAATCAACAATTAAGGCAGTAATGATTGGAGGAAAGATTGTACATGGAAAAATATAACATGCATGTAATTTTGAGTGCAGCAATTTCTATTGATGGAAAAATTTCTACAAGAACAAATGATTCTAAATTTTCTTCTAAAGAAGATAGTATCAGATTACATAAATTAAGATCAAAAGTTGATGCAATTCTTATAGGAAAAAATACTTTGTTACAAGATGACCCTCTATTAACAGTACGTCATACTAAAGGAAAAAATCCAATAAGAATTATTTTAGATTCTAAAGGTACAATACCCATTAATTCTAAAATTATTAAAACAAGTAATCAAATTCCAACTATAATTGTTGTTTCAAAAAAAATTACTAATACAAATTTATTAAAATTAAAAAAATTACCTATTGAAATAATTGTTGCTGGAGAAAATTCTGTTAATCTAAAATTATTAATGAAAAAATTATCAACTAAAAATATTAAAACTGTTTTAGTTGAAGGTGGTGGTACTGTAAATTGGGAATTTATTAAAAATAATATTTTTAATGAATTAATTGTCACCTTATCTCCTTATCTAATTGGTGGAAATGATGCTACCTCATTTGTTCAAGGAAAAGGATTTGCAAAAATCATAAATTCTCCAAAATTAAAATTAAAATCAATTAAGAGGCTCAAAAACTATCTTGTACTCAACTATACCAAAGTGTAAGTTCTTATACTTTATCTCAAATAAAATTACAAGAAATTGGCAATTAAAAAGAAAGCTACAACAAAAAAGAAAGCTGCAACAAAAAAGAAAGTTGCACCTAAAAGAAAGGCTGCAACAAAAAAGAAAGTTGCACCTAAAAGAAAGGCTGCTACTAAATCAAAAGCAAAGAAACCAGCATTTGGAGGATACGCCATTAGTTTTGCAGGTCGTCAAGAGACTGTAGAAAAAGTATTTGGAAAGAAACCAATCGCTCCTAGTGAGATGACCAAAAAAATCTGGGCATTTGTTAAAGCAAACAGCCTATCTAATCGTTAAACCCATTGTTAACGAATACTCGTTAACTAATTTCTATCTTTTAATTATTTTTATTATAAAGATATAGATATTGGATTTTATTTTTTATCATTATGTCTACTACATCACTTCGAAAAGATCATGAATTAATTGAAAAAGTAATCAAAGCTATGCAATCTACAATTCAACTATTAAATGATAAAAAACAAATTCCTGAATTTATTTTACTTCCTGTAATTGATTTCTCAAAAAATTTTACTGATGTATGTCATCATACTAAAGAAGAAAAATCATTATTTCCAGCATTAGAACAAGCTGGGATGCCTACTAACATGGGACCTATCGCAATGATGTTGATGGATCATCAACGATCACGAGAAATTGGAAATGAAATGGAAAAATCTGCAAAAGATTATCTCTCATCTGGAAATTCTGAAAAATTAATTACTGATATGCAACTTTACGTTGATCATATTACAGAACATTTGTGGAAAGAAAATAACAAATTATTCATGATGGCTGAAGCAAGATTACAACATGTTTCTAAAAAAGTTGATGAAGAACTTTCTGGAATTGAAAAATCTCAACTAAATGAATTGGGAAAATCCCGACAACATTATGAGGAATTAGCTGAAAATCTTACTAATGATGTTTCTAATCAAGGAAATTAATTTTGACTACTAGTGTATTTGGTGAAGTAATTAAAGTTAGAAAATTTACCAATGGTGATATTGAAATTGATTTTCATCATGAGGAACAAATTACTGAATATCGTTATTCTGCTGATCCTCAAAGATTAGGTAATTTTCCAAAAGATTTAGCTGAAACATTAGTTTCAACATTGGATACAACTATTTGTGTTGAAATATTTTTCCAAGATGATGGAATTCCTAGTCATATCGAATTGGAACAATGTGATGATGAGGATGATGAGGATGATGAGGATGATGAGGATGATGAGGATGATGAGGATGATGAGGATGATGAGGATGAAAACTCTTAGATTTTAATTCATTAAATTAGTATGTGGATTATTTTTAACTGATCAAAAAGTTTGTTGCATATCTTTTTTAATTTCATCAATTTTCTTTGAATATGCTTTTCTAGACTTTTCATTCTTTTTAATATTTAATACATTTTGACATGATGGACATTTGAACATACCATCAAGTGCTTCTTCAAATGTAACTCTTGGACAATCTTCATTACCACAATGGTAAAAGTCAGAAGCATTTTCATAATCAAATCTTTGTTGTAATCTCTCTTCGATTTTCTTTTTTTGATTTTCAATAAAATGTTCAACTTCTTCTCTTCGTGTTCTCCACCTGTAGACAAACCACCCTTTCCTTTCATCTTTGACTCTAATACCTGTAATCAAAGATTTTCCAAAAAGATCATACAATACTTTTCTTACCATGTTAATTCTAAGACCTGTAGAACTGGCAATTTCCTCATCAGTTGCATCTTCTGCCTTCAACAATGATCTTGCAACTTTAAGATATTCGTCACCACCAATCATTGATGCAATTCTAACAAAAGGATCTTCGTATTTGTCTACCAACTCTAATCACTCCCAAGTTTCTACTATTAATCCCTTGTCTCACTCACTTCGACATTTTTACCATTTTTTGTGGGTATGATCTTCCTTTTGGCATCTGGGAAGACTTTTTCAAATTGTTCTCCATTTTGAATTCTATCTAATAGTATGGCTAATGCACTAATTTCTGAGTGAGGTTGGCTTCCTACGCCTACATTATAATCGGCTAATTCATAAATTTCTCTGGGAACTTTTTCTGCTCCTACTACAACTAGCATTTTTTCTTCTGTACGTAATTGCATTTGAACATCATTGATTTTTTGACCATACATCGATAGGTGAATTATTTTAAAGCCTTCTTCTTTTTTCTTTTTTACCACTGTCTTCCAATTATCAATAAATTCAACAACAAAATTTCCACCCCATGTATTGTTAATTTTATCTAATGTATCTTTAATTTCTGGATTCACTTCTGTCATGAATATTTTTTCTGCTCCAAAAGATCTTGATACTAATGCAACATGTGTTGTAACTCTATCATCTCTTACAACACGTTGTCCTATTCTAACAACTTCAATTATCAAATGTATTTACAACTCCTTTTTCATCATTTTTTTTATATTTATGTGGATTTTGATTTATGATCATCTTCTGAATTAATTCTTTTAATTCTTTTATATTTTCACCTGTTTTTGAAGATACTAAAACTACTTGTTCATCTTCAATTAAATTTAGTAATTCCATTTTATAATTAATTTGATCTTTTTTAATTAAATCAGATTTATTTAATGTAAAAATGATTTTCTCTTTTCTGACTCCTAATTCATCTAATGTTCTCATACAACTTGCAAATTTTTTCCTTAACTCTAATTGTGAATCACTTATGTCAATTACTAGAATAATTATATCTGAATAAGTTAATTCCTCTAGTGTAGATTTGAATGCATCTATCATATATGCAGGTAATTTACTAATGAAACCAACTGTATCTGCAATTAAAGCTGGTTCTTGATTAATTATGATTCTTCTTGTAGTGGTAGATAGTGTTGTAAATAGTTCTTTACTTTGAGTTCTTACTTCACCTGTAGTTTTGTTAAACAATGTTGTTTTTCCTGCAGATGTATATCCTGCTAATGAAATTGTTGTAAATCCCATTCTTTTTCTTCCTTGCCTATGAAGTTCCCTTTGTTTTCCTGCTTTTTGTAATTTCTTTTTTACTGTCTGCATTCTATGTTTTATATCATTATAATACACATCAACTTCAAATTTTCCTATTCCCATGAACCCTGGTTGTTCTCCCATATTGGCTAAACGAACTTTTTCCTTTGCTCTAACCATTTCATATCTTAGTTGTGCTAATTTTACTTGTAATTTTGACTCTGCACTAGATGCTCTACTTTCAAAAATTTCAAGAATTAATCCCTCTCTATCTAAAACTTCTCTTTGTAACTCCGTTGCTAAATTATAATTTTGACTGGGTTTTAGAATTTCATCATATACTATTACATCTGGTCTAATTTTATCTGCAATTTCTAGTAGTTTTTCTAATACTCCTCCACTAATCCCGTACTTTGGTTTTTGTAGATAATTCTCTTGAATAATATGAACTACTTCGTATCCTGCAGCTTCACATAATCCCTTTGCTTCATTTATGGCATCTTCTTTGTCATATGTGATCAGAATTGCTTTGTCCATTTTGATAGTTTATTCCATTTTTTTCAATGTTTTTTCTATATTCATATTTAACACAATTTCTGCAATATCGCTAGCATATTCAGAAATTCTTCTTATATTTTCGGCTAATCTTCTAACTCTGTATATTTCCTCATCCTCTTTTAGTGATTTTGATGCATCTCTAACTTTCTTTTCATATTTGCTTATTTCTTCCACTTTTTTGATAGTTTTTTCAGCCTGATAGTAATCTTCTTTGAATAGGGCCAAACACGATTCATCTAACACAGTCAATGAAAAATCATTCATTTCCTGCAGTTTATCTAAAATTTCTTTTTTAATTGATTTTTTAAATTCTAAAAGATCCTTTGCAATATAGGCAGCATGATCTCCTGTTCTCTCAATATTTTTTACAACTAATCTATACCCTAAACAATTTCTGGCATTACTAAATCCCATTTCTTTTAAAACATGTTCATTTTGTATTGCAATTTTTAATTGACGAATAATATAAAATCCAAATCTATCTACTTCATCATCTGTGTTGATTACTTCCTGTGCTAAATCTAAATTATTTTCTTTAACTGCTAAAATTGCATCATTTGACATTGATTTTGCTAAGTGTATCATTCGTTTGAAAGCACCATCAACTGATAATTCTAACAAATTTACTAAAACCTGAACTGTAATTCCATTACTTGAATCTGAAATAATTTCAGAACCCATTAACATTCTTTTGACAGCTTCTTTTGCAGTGTTTCTTTGCGTTGGTGTTAATCTTCCACTTTTTGATTTTAAATTAATTGTTTTAAATCCTAAAAAGTATAATGAAATTAATTTTCTAACTATGGAGTCTGGTTTTTCATCTTCATTAATTTCTATAGTGGCATCTTCTTTTTTTTGTACACGAGATTCAAATTTTGGTGGATATAGTTCTAAAGTAGATGAACCTTTTCGAACCATTCTTACTTGATCACCTTGTTTTAGTCCTAATTCACTAATCCATTGTTTAGGCAGTGAAACTGTATATGTTGATTTACCTGTAAACTGTATTTTTCTAGTTTCTCCTTGTTCTTCCACAATCTAATGATTAAAAAACTATCTATATAGTTATTTATTTTTGCTATAGATTAGCATTAACTAATATTTCCAATGATTTTCAATAG
>Ga0206683_10001053_pt1 | contig 19383 bp, 33 predicted proteins | sample M280m12015metaG_FD_155483 | JGI IMG/M metagenome (GOLD analysis project Ga0206683, IMG submission 155483) | Ammonia-oxidizing marine archaeal communities from Monterey Bay, California, United States - M2 80m 12015 | ecosystem: Environmental > Aquatic > Marine > Intertidal zone | place: USA...
CTGCTCTAATTTCTTTAAGTGACCTTGGAGACCCTGAAGTACGTGACTGTAAGTCTGGTCGTTGGTGGGAAACTGCTGCGCATCGTGCTTTGGCTAACAACTCTGCTGTTTATGATGCTAAGCCTTCTATGGCTGTATTTATGGATGAGTGGGTAGCACTTATGAAATCAGGTTCAGGTGAGCGTGGTATCTATAACCGTGGTGGTGCTCGTCAAATGGCTCCAGAACGCCGTGAAGGTGAGTATATCGTTGGTTGTAACCCATGTGCAGAAATCCAGTTACGCTCTGGGCAACTCTGTAACTTAACCGAAGTAGTAGCTCGTCAGGGCGACACAGCAGCAGACTTATGTCGTAAGGTTCGCTTAGCAGCTATCCTTGGTACACTACAAGCATCTTTGACAGACTTCAAATATGTTCGTAAAGTATGGCAAAAGAACTGTGAAGAAGAAGCTCTGTTGGGTGTAAGCTTAACAGGTATTCAGGATTGTGAACTATTACAGAATCCAACACCACAACTATTATTGACTATGCGTAACGCAGCAGTAGAGGAGAACGAAAAGTATGCGGCAATACTTGGCATTAATGCGTCAAAGGCTATCACAACAATCAAGCCATCAGGAACCGTCTCTCAGTTGGTGGATTCCGCTAGTGGTATACATGGTCGCTTCGCTGATTATTATATCCGCGCTGTACGTCAAGCAAACAATGACCCTCTAACTGAATTCTTGAAAGATGCAGGAGTACCAAACGAAGCAGACGTAATGAACCCTGCTAAAACAACTGTATTCTACTTCCCAATCAAATCTCCTGATGGAGCAGTCTTGGCCTCTGAGCAAGGTGCTATCCAACAGCTAGAGAACTGGTTGATTTACCAAAAGCATTGGTCAGAGCATTCTGTCAGTGTTACTGTTTATGTTAAAGAACATGAATGGATGGAAGTAGGTGCTTGGTGCTATAAGAACTTTGATGCCTTAACAGGTGTTAGCTTCTTGCCTTACTCTGAGCATACTTACGCTCAAGCTCCTTACACACCATGTAGTGAGCAAGACTATATTAAAGCGGTTCACGCTATGCCTGAAGTTGACTTCTCTTTACTCTCTAACTACGAGGAAAGCGACAACACTGAAGGTGCTCAAACACTTGCATGTGCTGCAGGTGGTTGTGAAATCTAAAATAGTGACCCCTTAAGAACAAAGACCTGAACATGTCTCTAAACTGTTCCAAACTAATAAAGGAATAAAAATGATTAAATCCCTGATAACAGTATTAGCAATAGTATCTTCAACAGCAGCTATTGCAGAAGTACAAGGTCATCATGACCCAACCCCTATGCGCAAATCTGTTCATTGGAATAGTGATGATGGTGTTTTAACTCTACGTGGACCAACGACTAAACACATGTCTTCTGAAGTCCACAAGATTATGGTAAAAGAAGAGGTATTAGTAGTAAACATGTCAGGGCCAGGAGGGGAGTACTATCCTGGACTCACTATAGGTAATCTAATCAAAAAAGAAGGCTCTGCAGTAATCATTCCTGAAGGTAAAGAGTGTGTTAGTGCCTGTGCTTTTGCAGCTATGGCAGGAGAAAAACTTATTATAAATGGCGCTCTATTGTTTCATTTACCATACACTCAAGGTGTAGGAACTGTGAAGACTATCCAACAAATACAACAAGAAGCAGGTTTAGTATACTTTGACATGGTAGCGTATATTGCTCGTCAGGGCTACCCTATTTATTTTGCTCGTGAGTTGTTAGCTCAGACTTCACCTTGTAAGTTTGTTTATGTAAAAGATGGTGAATCATTTGTTAATACTCGTACTGGTGATGTAACAAAGTCTAAGTCGTATAAACGCAAAGTAACTGACCGTTGCTTGCCCAGCTTTCAAAGGTAATAAAAATGTTTAACTTCTTCAAAGATAAGAAGTGGCTAGTGTGGTCTTACTTCGGTGGGGCCACCATTTTAGCTGCTATGTGGTACCAAGTTCAACTTGATGTCAAAATCAATGAGTGGTTTGGAACGTTCTATAACATGATTCAGCAAGCTTTAGCTGAACCTAATTCAATTACTATGACTGAATACTTCGGCACACTATGGACATTTGCAGGTATTGCAGGTATCTATATTGCTGTTGCACTAGCAGTCAGTTTTGTAACTGCTCACTGGTTGTTCCGTTGGAGAACATCTATGGTCGAGGAATACCATGAGCTATATGAGAAGGCACGTCACATAGAAGGCGCTGCTCAACGAGTACAAGAGGACACTGTTAAGTTCTCTCGTATCCTAGAAGGACTAGGAACTAGCTTTGTAGAAAGCATTATGATACTTATTGCATTCTTCCCTGTTATGATGGGATTAACTGAAGGACTACGTGTTATGTTCTTTGGTGAATGGCAATATGGTTTAGTTACAGCAGCTATTATATGGTCTGTTGGTATTACAGTTGTTCTCCTTGCTGTGGGTGCGTTACTGCGATTAGTAAATATCGAGTACGACATTCAAGCAAAAGAGGCAGCTTATCGTAAGCTATTAGTGATAGCGGAAGACGACAATAATGTTCGTCCAAAGACTTTTAATGACTTCTATGATGATGTCAGACAAATTCACTATAAAAATTACTTCCGTTATGTATGGTTTAATGTAGCACGTTTATCATGTCTACAAGCTAATGTATTAGTTGGCTATGTTGTTCTTGCCCCTGCTATTGTAGGTGGTATGATAACACTAGGCACTATGCAACAAATCCTCAGAGCCTTTGGTAAGGTAGAGGGGTCTATGATGTATCTATTTAAATCATGGCCCACAGTTATCGAGTTAATGTCAGTATACAAACGTCTTAGAGAGTTTGAAAAGGAAATAAAGAATGGCTAAATACGTAATCAAGCGTAACAAACCCAAAGAACCAATGAAGCAACCTGGAACGTATCTCCGTGAGGAAGGTGTTTTAATGTTGCACGATGGCTTCAAGAATGAAACTGTTTCACCATTGGTAATGACTATCTTTGAGTGGAACTTGATGCCAGAACATCAGCAACCAGAACGAATCACTCTTTATATTAACAGTCCAGGAGGCCGTGTTGATAGCTGCTTAATGCTTATCGATGCAATGAAGACTTCTAAGATTCCTGTTGATACATTCGCTACTGGTCTTGCAGCCTCTTGTGGGATATTAACCCTGATGGCAGGAGCTAAGCGTTATGCTTCTCATACTGCTCAGATTATGTCTCACCAATATGCTGCGGGTTCTGCTGGTAAAGAACATGAGCTATATGGTCGTCTTAAATCCTTTGAACACACTTCTCGTTGGATGGAAGACCACTATATGAAATGCACAGGACTTAGCCTTGAGACTATTCGTAGTGAGCTTCTTAGCCCTACTGACGTTTGGTTAAACGCTGAAGAATGTAAAGCATACAACATTATTGATGAAGTGGTGGAGACCTACTAATGATGTACAATGGATACACAGTGATGGTTAATGTCGGAGACTTCGGCAGTGACTGGATGTATATTCAAGAGGGGAACCGTCTAGGCTACGGTTCTCCCTTAATATTCTTATCGTATGACGCAGCTAAAGTAGAGGCTGCTCAATGGACTGAAGCAACAATTATAAAGGTGAAGTAATGCAAGCGTCTTATATTATCGGAGCACTAATCGGATACGCCGTTAACTTCGGTATATTCTTCCTCCAAGTATATGTAGTATTAATGATATTAGGATTAGTGTAATGCCCTATATAGCACCAGAAGAACGTAATGAAATTGACGAGTTAATAGAAGGTTTTGCACCTGTTGATGGTGGAGAACTCCAGTATGCTATTGCTGCATTAATTCATAAACATTATGAGTTTATACAATGGTCTAGTGAAGACGGTGTTCGATATAAGAACATGGAAGCCGTTATGGGTGCCTTAAGCGGTGCTGCTATGGAACACTATCGTTGTGTGGTAGCACCTTATGAAGAAAAGAAGATTAAAGAAAATGGAGCAGTTTATGGACAATACTATAGTGAGTCTTACTGACTTTCGTAAGCGTAAAGAAACTCCTAAAGCTTTACAAATAGAAACCATCTTTGACTGTTCTGATATTGTCTTAGATGTTTTAGAAATGAACTTTGAAGAAGGTGTTTGTATCGGTTTACTCGATGGACAGCTTCAAGTGTCCTCAACAATGGACGATGTAGATTCAATTATACAGCTGTTAGAAGCAGCTTTAGATTCAGTAAGGAATGAGTACTAATGACATTTAGAGAAGTATTGAAAAAATTAGGTATGTGGAACAAAGCTCAACGTGATACCTATAAGCAACTCGCCACCATGAGCGATAAAGACCTTTTAGACATTGGTCTTAATCGTGGTGACATTTTACGTTTAGTTAAAGAAATGGGAGAAGAAGGCAATGACTGATATTAATGAAACACAAGTAGACGAAATCTTTGAAGAAACAATCCAAGAAGCTTTCGATGAACTGATGTCTGACTATGAGTTGGATAGCACTATGTCAATCGAAGACATGTTGTATGAGATGTTCGCTTCTGGCTTTGAAGTAGCCGTAGAGACTCTTAATGATGATGAGGATGAGGACGAAGAGTAATGTATTATATCATAGGCAAACCTGATTGCCCTTACTGCGATAAGGCTAAGAACTTATTAGAAACTAAGGATATAAGCTACATCTATGAAGACTTATCAGAACAACCTGACCTATTAACACTACTAAGGAATATGGGTGTTCGTACTGTTCCTGCTATCTTTGAGTATAAGGGTGGCTTCGATAACTTACAAGCAGAACTATTTGACATTGGAGATGAAGTATAATGTTAAACTTTAATGGTAGACAATATAACATGGCTGATTGGCCTGATAGTGTTAAAGAGCTATTCCAAGACTTCTTATCTATTTCCGCTATGCATGAACGTCAAAAAGATGTTCTTCAAAAAGCAAATGAAGACATGAATGCTGCTGCTATTTCTCATAAGCATATGCTAGTTAAGTTTGAGGTAGCCTTAAGCTCTATGCCATCATCTGATATCCCTGAGAAAGAGGAAGAGAATGACTGAGGAAGTTAAACGTGGAAGGGGGAGACCTAAAGGCTCCTCTGACTCTAAAGTCAAGAAGATTAAACTCAAACCATCACCTAAGACAGCCAAAGAGGACTTCTACAAGAAGTACAAAGACATTGGTCTATTAGCTGTATATGGTGTTGATGAGTTCACTAAAGAGCTTATTATGCACTTCTGGAAAGACCCTAATCAAGAGATAGTCGCTACTGACCCTATTGACCAAGAACTAGCTAACCTCAACAGGCATATGTCTGGATTAAGCTTTAGCATGTATCGTTGGGAAATGCAAACTCATGTAGGCTTCATTGAAGAGGGTTATTATCCTGTTGTGGTAGTAGCTAAGAAGTATTGGGATATGGTTACTAAACTCCCTAACCCTGAAGAAGTTGAATTAGTATGTCTGGAGGACTATTAATATGTGGCATTATCAAGCTATACTACAAGACGATGGTCAATTAGCTATGCATGAATACTATCCTGAACTAGATGTATGGACTTATAAACCTGTAGAGTTATCTGCTAATAACCAAGATGACCTAGAGTGGATGTTGAGAAGCATGTTAGAGGACTTAGAAGCTTATGGAGTTATGGAAGTATGAGTGAAGTATTCTACACAAAGAAATCTAATGGTAATAGCTTTATCGTTGATGTTGTTCATACTGATATGATAAGTGATGTTATGACTGTTGAGTATAACGGTCAAGAGTATACAATGAAGTATAATCATTTCTCTCATATGTATGAGGGCTTCGTAGATGGTCAAGAAGGCTATCTAGTTTAATTAACCTTGGGGTATCTCTCTGACTGGTCTTCGGGCTGGTTGGGGAGGTACCCCTTTATTTTTTTTTTGCTGAAGAAAGGACTAAACATGAATGATATAATTTGGGGAATTATGGGTGCTATTGTGATGACACTCTTCGGATTAACCTTGGTAGGTGGTATCTACGTAGTTATGGAATACTTCTTAATTATATGAAAGAAAAAATACTGCCCCCTTATGATATAACTGCTCCTCTACTGGTATCTGAAAGAGGAAGTGGTCAAGACCCCCGATGATACCCTCCAAAGGTTCCCCCTTTATTTTTCTGGCGGGGGTTTATCCCTTCGGAGAATCTTTATAGGTTATCTTTAGGTAGAACGTTTAAAACAATATGTTTGTTGTTTATGTTTTATCATTATAACTTTAGATTAACCTTTAAAATATATTATAAGGATAAGTATTAAATAGTGTCTAATGATTTTAGTGAATACCCTTTAACTCTATAAGGAACGCTATAAATGATTAATTTTTACCACTATATCGACATCGTACCATTTGTACTTGCTACTCTGATTATCGTTGTAGGCGCTGGAAGGATAAACCTTAAACAGCCCTTAACTATGGTTATAGTACTCACTACTGGCCTCTATATGGTTGCTCAATCTACTTGGTTCTCAAGTTGGATGTCTGGCAATGTATGGGGTAGAGACTTTAGTAACTACATCTGGTTTCTCTTTAACACTCTAACTATGGTTATATTCTCATGGACATTAATAAGATTGGGCAAGCAGGAATAAAGCTTGATTTATGGTTTCATACTCTTAACCAGAAGTATAACCCTTCCAAAACACATAACTGGGCTTATGGAAGAGGTCTTGAACAGGCTTCTGGAATGGGCTACTGGTTTATTGCTTTAACCATGCTATTTGGTGGTGGTTATGGTGTTGAGTCTGAAACAATACAGATTAATAACTTCTTGTGGGCTTGGATGGCTGCAACTCTTGGTTATTGTCAGATATATTACAATGGACTTCCTCAAAGGAAAGTCTTTAACTTAATGGCTACTACTGGATGGATAACAATTGCTATATCAGCTTTTGTGGAACTCGGTGGTTGGAACCTACTAACTGCAGTAAGCTTACCTTATTGCTTATGCTCTTTTTATCTTTATGGATTCTTAGTTGGTCCACAAGGAGACAAGGAATAAATAATCTCCGCAAGAAAGGGGATAAAGATGATAGCAGAAACTCAAATACTCATGAAGTATCTTCCACCTTCTTTAGGTGTCTTCATGGTAGTAGTCGCTGCAGGACTCATGGGTCTGTTTAGAAGTATGACCCTGAGTAAATCAGCTTATGATAGTACTGTAGAAAGTTTGCAGAGACAAATTAAAGTGCTTCAAGACGAAAATAAACTACTAGAAGAAAACTTAGATAAGACTCTAAAACAACTCAGAGACATGACTAATAAGGAGTAGTTCTGTACACATTCGTATAGACTCTCCTATCCTTTTTATACTAGTAATTTCAAGGGCTTCTACACGAAGCTTTTTAACTTATTTGTATTTAAAAAGTATTTTTTCGAATGAAATTGTATCCACAAAGATAACAAAACTCTAGACCTGAAAGGAGGTCAAAATGCCAGATAATCGTTTAGATAAACGCGGTGGTGCTCGTGAAGGAGCGGGGCGTCCTAAAGGCTCTAAAAATATTAACTCTATGGCTTCAGTAAACAAGCTGAATGAACTTGGGTTTGACCCTATCGAGAAAATGGTAGAGCTATACCAAGAGATTGAGATTAAACTCAACAATGGTTCTATCAGAGAAGGCTCTGGGGCTTATGCTCAATTAGTTGCTACTCGTGGTCAGTTAATTAACAACCTTATGCAGTATGGCTATAAGAAAGTTCCTGAGAAGATTGAACAAGAAATCACAGAGAAGAAACCTATAGCTATTAAGCTTAACTTAGGGAGTAAGGAAGATGGCGAGGAGTAATCCCCAACTATGGGCTAGAGCTAAAGCCCAAGCTACTAGAAAGATGGGTGGACACTCTGCTAGAGCTATGCAATTAGCTGCTTCTATATACCGTAAGTTAGGTGGTAAGTATTCTGGTGCTAAGACTAAAGCACAAAAGAGTATGACTAAGTGGACTAAGCAGAAGTGGAGAACCAAGAGTGGTAAACCTTCTGTTATTGGTAAGAAGGCTACTGGTGAAAGGTATCTACCTACTAAAGCCATTAATGCTATGCCTAAGAAAAGTTATGCTGCTAGTAGTGCTAAGAAGCGTAAAGATACTAAAGCAGGTAAACAGTATAGTGCTCAACCTAAGCGTAGAACACGTACAACTAAGAGGAAGAAGTAATGGCTGGACTATATGGAAAGGTTAAGAAGGCTGTTAGTAGCTATTCTGCAGGACGTAGAAAGAAGCTCACAGGTTCTCCTAAGAAGATAACTGGTAAGGGCATACTCACTGCTAGACAGAAGACAACCCTTGCTAATCATAAGAAACACCATACCCCAAAGCATATGGCTGAGATGAGACGCTTAATGAAGGCTGGAAAGACCTTTACTGCTGCTCATAAGGCTGCTATGAAGAAAGTAGGTAAGTAATGAAGAAGGATTCAAGACTAACAAGAGCAGGTGTCTCTGGTTTTAATAAGCCTAAGAGGACTCCAGGCCACCCTACTAAGTCTCATATTGTTGTAGCTAAAGTAGGTGATAAGATTAAGACTATCCGCTTTGGTGCTCAAGGCGCTGTAGGTAGTCCTAAGAAGGCTGGAGAGAGTACTAAGTATGCTGCAAGACGTAAAGCTTGGAAAGCTCGTCATGCTACCAATATAGCTAAAGGCAAAATGTCTGCTGCTTATTGGGCTAACAAAGCAAAGTGGTAATCTAATGATTACTCCTAAAGTATTAGATGAATGGAAACTACTCCCTAGATTTATGATGTTTGCTATTACAGCAATGTCATGGAGAGTAGTAGAATGGTATATGCACTTAGAAAACCCGTCAGTACAACAATCTGGTTTAGTATCCATAGTTATGGGTGCTTTAACAGGTATGTTTGCTGTATGGATGAATAAAGAACAAAACACTAGTCTGGCATCTAATAAGAAGGAGTAGCTAGGTGATTGACCCTGTAACAGCTATCGGAGTAGCAACTACAGCCTTTAACGGAATTAAGAAAGCTATATCAGTAGGGAAAGACCTACAAGACATGGCTGGCCCTCTAAGCAAGTGGGCTGGGGCTATGGCTGATATGGACTTCGCTAAACAACAACAGGAGAACCCGCCTTGGTATAAAGCCTTGGGAGGTGGCACTGAAGCTCAAGCAATGGAATTATTCGCAGCTCAAAAGCAAAGAGATTCCATGAGAAAAGAACTAAAGGACTTTATCTGTGTTATGTATGGCCCTAGTCATTGGGAAGAACTATTACAGATAGAAGCTGATATTAGAAAGAAGAAACGAGAGACTGAGTTTAAAAGAGAAGAACGTAAACAGGCTATTATAGAATGGTCTGCAGGTCTGTTCCTCTTAGCCTTTCTTGGTGGAGTATTAACCTTCTCCATTTGGCTATATACAATTAGTTAGTGAGAGATATAATGGAAATAGAATTACATGAAGGACAGTCACAAGTAGTAAGTGACCTGTTCGTAGAAAAGTCTTGTAGATACGCCGTAGTTAATGCTAGTCGTGGTTTTGGTAAGTCTTACCTTGCTGCTACTACAGCTATGATTGCAGTCCAAGAATTAATGGAACTCCCTCCGGAGGTTCCCAATAAGAATGTTGCACTAATCGCCCCTACGTATAGTCAGGCAGTAGATATTTACTATCCACTAATAGCTTGGCAGTTAGGCATGGAAGATTATGCAGATAAAGCATCTAAGGCAGCTGGACAGTTCTGGTTCCCTAATAATGTACAACTTAAGCTATGGTCATACGAGGCATCTCAAAGGATGCGTGGTACTGGTCAATACTTTGTGGTAGCCGATGAGGTTACATCATGGAAGGGTGCAGGTATGAATCTCAAGGAGTCTTGGGAGTCTATTATTCAACCCTGTGTGAGCACTCGTTGGTCTCCTCAGAACGCTAAGAAGTTCGGGGCTAATGCTGGTAGAGCACTTATTATTAGTACTCCTAATGGCTATGATTACTTCTATGATATGTACAATAGGAAAGACTCTGATGACCAGTGGAACAGCTACCACTATACCTATCAAGACTCTCCATTCCTTGATGATGAGGAAATCGAGAGAGTTAAATTAACACTAGACCCTCTGAAGTTTGCTAGAGAATATACAGCATCATTCGAGGACTCTGGTAATAATGTCTTCTATATGTTTAATAGACAAGAACACATCGATAAAGAACTACCTTATTTTGAGGCAGGTGAAGATGTACACTTAGCTATTGACTTTAACGTAGGCATTATGGCATCTTGTGCTTTTGCTCTTAGGGGCAATCAGATACACATTCTAGATGAGTTCCAAGGACACCCTGATACGGAGAGTCTGGCTAAGAACTTTCTAGATAAGTATAAAGGGCATAAGTTGATAAGCTACCCTGACCCTAGTGGTAAAGCTCGTAAGAGTTCTGCTGCTGTAGGTGTTACAGACTTCTCTATACTACAGTCTAAGGGGATAGCTGTTAGAGCTCACAGTAAGGCTCCTCCTATCATTGATAGTGTTGCTGCTGTGAATAGAAAGTTCAAGAATGCAAATGGTGATATAGACATGTATGTCCATCCCAGATGTGTTAATACAATTAAGTCTTTAGAGCGTACTGCTTGGACGGAAAATAATCCCGATACTGCCACTATATCTAAGAAGGAAGGTGTTGAACACTGGACTGATGGTATAAGGTATGCGGTAGAGTATTTATTCCCTGTTCGAGGTGGCTCTAAGGTAACAACAAGAGGCTTCAGCTTTTAAAGGAGAAACAAAATGGGTAAGTATACGGATGCACTCCGTAAGAAGCTCAAAAGGGAAACAGAAGCACGTAAGTTTGCTATTAAACAAGTTACTAAGATGTTTAGCATAGGCCCAAAGATGACTGGTAAATCTATGTTTCAATTAGTACAAGCAGACCCTCGTTATAAAGCTACTACAGCTATGCGTACAGCTTCTAAACCAATGAGCCCAAAACAGAAAGCAGCGTTGAGAAAGGCACAAGCCGCCGCTGCTAAAGCAAATAGAAAAAGGAACTAAAACAATGGCAAAACCATTAACATTTCGTCAGAAGGCAGCTTTGAAGATTGCTCAAAAGAAATCAGCTGCTAAACGTAAACTTAAGCAAGGCAAAGCTAAGCTTTCTACAGCAAGAGCTAAAGCTCGTGGCTTGAAAGTTAAAGCACAAATTAAGACTATGAAGATTAAAAAGAGCCTCAAGAACAAAGTACCTAATGCAAAAGCTAAATTGCGTGGTAAGGTAGTTAAGGCTAAATTGGCTGCAAAAAGAGCACCAAGCAAAATTAGCGCTACAAAGAAATCAATCGGGAACAAAATGTCTACCCTTCGTGGTAAGGCTCGTTTGGCTAAAGTTAAAGCAGGAAACAAAATCCGCAGCACTAAGCGTAAAATCTCTAACGCTAAAGCTACTAAGGCTGCAGGAAACATCAAGTCTACTATGAAGTTTAAAGCCAAGGCAGGTGTTCGTAGAGCTTCTTCTGTTGCCGCAAAAGGTAAAGCAGCAGCTAAGCCTATGGTAGCTAAAGGTGTTAACCGTGCAATGACAGCTAAGACTAAAGCTCGTAACCAAATCGGTAGAACCGTTAATGCATTAAACACTGCAGTTGCTGTTGGTAAAGCTAAAACTAAATTTGGTAAAGCTATAGCAAGAGTAGATGGCGCAAGAGCCGATAAACGTATCCGTAAAGTTGATAACGTGCGCCGTACTATGGCTACTCGTTTGTCTAACACTCGCCGTTTGACTTCTGCCACTGCTAAGCCAGCTGCAAAAGCTCCAGCTTCTAGCCCTTATCAGCCTAAGAAGAAAAAGCCAGGTCGTCGTGACGGTCGTAAACGTACATAAGAACTTTATGGGTCATCCTATTCTGGGTGGCCCTTTTCTAATTTGAGGAAAACAATATGGCAAACTTTGCACGTAAATTTTATAGCTCTACAGGCTACACAGGAGGTTATACTTCGGATACAATTAAAGGTAACGAATATAGCTCCTCTAATGAGCCTCGTGGTGTTTTGCAGATAGTAGTAACTGCGGGTTCAGCAGACCTTCAAATGCGTTTAGTTGATGAAGCACCTTGGATTACTATTAAAAGTTACACAGTAGACACTGTTGAAGAAATCGTGATAGCTCCGCAAATGCGTGTAGTAGCCACGGATTCTGCTGAAGTGTGGGTAGCGGAGACAGTATAATGTCTATGGTATTTTCAAACATGACTCCTAACACTGGCGCAACAAACATGACGCCTATTGTAGGAGCTTCACAAGCCGAAAAGGTAGCTATTCAAAAGTCTAATGGTGGCTATGAATTCACTGGTGGTTTTACAGACCGCACAACAGGTCAATCAGGTGCTTCTGATATTGGTACAGACGTATCGTATACTCAAGCAATGGTAGACGCTGGCGCATGGCTTCGTTTTGGCTTTAATTCTTCTCGTCAAGCAGCTAATGACCAACCTTATTGGGGCGATGACACTGACAATGCTGAAGAAGCACCCCATTCAGGAACTAATGACTATCTTTTAAAAGGTTTGTTCTCTGGGTATTATATGCCACAAGACGTAACTAACATGTTTAACTTTGTTGATAATACCCCTTATAACCAAGAATCAACTTCAGGTTTACAGTATAATGCAGCAGAAGGTTCTTATGACATGTCTCAACTTGTTGTTGGGGATTTATGTCAGTTTCGCTTTGACTTCAACTTGCGCCCTCAGATAGCTAATACGACTCTAGAGGTTGGGCTTATCTGGGCTACTCGTGATTCATCCGATAACGTAACTTTTACATTTGCTTTAACAGGTGAACCCGTTTATTTTGGTGAAGGTTCAGTTGGCAAAACATTCCTTATGCGCCCTACAGTTAGTGCTTATCTAGCTTCCGCAGAGGATGTTAATGCTCGTGCTTTACCAGCAATACGTTCAGATAACCCTGTGTTTATTCAACCATTAACAACATTATTTAACGTAGCGAGGTAATTTATGGCAATTCGTATCGTAAGAAATGCTAATGGTAACTGTATCCAATTTATCGGTTCTTCACAACCTGCTTATTGGAACTCTTGCCTTAGTGGTGCGGTCAACGAAGAGGATAACACTCGCGTTGACGTTATTAACGACATTCGCACAACAGACACCGATAACCCTTTCTTTGAGTTCTTTGGTATTCCTTATACTGAATTTCGTGACAAAGACGGTGGTTCTTTCGCAGACTCAGCAGCAGCAGCTGCTTATATCACAGCACAAGCTAACGTAGCTAGTACAGGTGGCTCTATTGAGTTCTCTGCAACTGATACAATCGATGCTTCTCGTGATGCTACTAACACTAACATACTATTTTCTACAGGTGACTCTTTCGGTGTTCATGCTATTCAAGCAATAGTTCAAGCAGATGGTAACATTACTATTAAAGAGAATACATCAAATGGTGTTAACATCTATGAAGACATTCGTCCAGCTAACGTAACAGTTGGTGGCGTAGCTCCTACTAGCCCTACAGTAACAGCAGTTGTTAATACGCTTAATGCTCTATTTCAGGTTACTCCTCTGGGCTTGGGTGGTGTAGACCCTACAGATTCTTATACAACAATTACTAACTCTGGTCTAAACATTAACATTAATGGTGATATTAACTATAGTGGTGGTGTAGCTACTAAAGGTTCTAACACAGGAGTTCCTCATAACGACTTCGTAAGTACTTCTCTGTACTACCTCTCTCAAGTAGGTGAGTATATTGAGATGGACTGGGGTGCAACACCTAATGGTACAACAGACTATGGTAGTGACTTTGTAATGGGTTTCTTCTCAGACGTTGTAGCCGCTACTCCTTCTTCAGAATATGAAGGTATGGACATGGGTATGCGCTTAAGAGGTCTAGATACTTTCTCGGCACACGACTATGGTTTAGTTATTGAAAATGGTTACTACAACAATCCACACACTCATCAGAAGTTCCGCATGGGATTAGATACAGACAGACGTCTTTATATCTCTTTCTATGATGCGGTAGCTGAAGAGTGGCAGGTAGCAGTCCGTAGTGCCTTCCCAACAGTTGATGAAACCTATGGTGTAGTATTCTTCCTTAAAGAAGAAAATGCACAGCTCAAATGGAGTGGCCTATCAGCAGAAGAAGTTGACCCTGCTAGCTTTAACGTTCAGTATCGTTATATTGAATCACCAGATGGTTCGTTCTACTATCCTTTGTTTAGCAACTCACAACAAGCTAACTGGGTAGACCAGCTGAATGGTGGTTCAGGTACAAGTCACACTCACGTATTTGCTGATGAAACACCAACCTCAAACACATGGTATATGCCAGATACAGGTGGTACTCATGCAGGTGCTAGTGCTCCAGCTAATACAGCCAGCGTTACTTACACTGAAATCCTTACTGGTGCTGATGCGGGTTATACACCTACAGCTTATGGCACACAGACTTTAACAGTTGATGAGGGTGACGCAGTTAACTTTGCTATTGACCCTTCAGGTGCTAACTGGACAACTACTATTAGTGGTGAACCAGCTGGATTTACTTTGTCAGGTGGCAACCTTGTAGGCACTGCTCCTGAAGTATCAGGCATTATAGCTAACAACGCTAGTGATGATTATGTAATTACTGTAACTCGTACTAACATCTTTGGTTCTTCTACAGGTACACTTACCTTAACAGTTGATAACACAACAGCGACAGTAACACCTATTAGTGGTTTTACTCACGTAGCACAGACTATCTCTTTGGTAGACTCTGATACGCTAGAAGCTGGTTCTGTAGTTACTATCGATGATAGCCTTGAGCAAGGTAAACGTATGGTGTTCAGTGCGGCATTCATTAGAGGTTTGTTTGAAGATATAGCGAATTCAGGCTCAGCCCATGCTGTAACTATCGGTGTTTTAAAGACAGGGCTGTATGGTTCGCAGTGGACAAATCACGGCTTGTCTAACATTGCGCTTGGTTGGAGACTACACAGAGAAAGCAATAATAAGTACTTAACTCTTGTCTACGATGGTTATGGAATAAGCAGTACTAACTTCGGCGTCGCTACCTTCAACCGTGACCTAGTACTGTTCCATGACACCGCAAGCAATAAGCTTCATCTTACACAGTATGGTGTTACAGCTGGTACAGGTGAAACTATGGATACACCTACAGTTATCGCTAATCAGCACATGACTCCAGGTTCTAGTGATGTAGACGTAACAATCGGTTTGTCTATAGGCTCAAGCACAGATGTTGACATTACAACTACAGGTATCACAGAAGTAGATAACCCTTCTCTGGGTGCTACAGCATGGACTAAAGCTGTTGACTTCGGTGGTTCTAATGACTCAATGGAAGTTGGTGGCACTGAGTCTTATTCAAGTCCTTTGAAGATGTATCAGTCTGGTGGCGTAGTAGCCCCTAACACTAACGCAACTTTGACTGTTCCTAACAGTAGTGGTTCTACAACAAATCCTTGGAGTACTGCTTGTGTATTCCAGCCAGGAGGGCAAGGTGCTCAGCAAGGTACACTCGGTGGTACAATTTGGGGTGTAGCTAATAGCTACAGTCACTATCACAACATTCGTTTGGTAGAGCGAGATGGACATATCTGGTTCAAGTGGGGCTATAAGAACGCTGAAAACGAAATCAGAATCATTGCAAACGCAAGCACAAGTAATTGGTACGGTGTTTATATTGGCTATAGAGGTCAGAAAAGCGCTACACCTAGTGCGGCGTTCTTAGGACAAGCTTTTGACATTCATGTAATGAGCAATGCTGATGGTTGGAACTCTGCAGGTTCAGACATTTCTACCGCAGCTGAGTGGGCTTTAAGCCATAACACTACAGGTCAGTCTATGACTCAAGGTATGAGTGCAACTGGTTTCAAGATGGGTAATGCGTTTGGTACTACTGGTCACTATGAGTTCAACGGCAAGATTGCTAGTTGTGTTGTAACAACTGAAATGGCGGCATCGCTTCTTCCAGATGCTACTGAAATCAAAGCTATGATTACTGACCCAGCGACTTGGTTAGCTGACCTTGACGGTACTACTAGACGTAGCTACTATGGTCCAAACTTTACCTTTGTTTCTGGTGGTGCAGACATAACTTCGGCTCTGTCTACTCACGTTTACTTGATGGGGGATGGTACTAATGATAGTTATAGCAACAACATTAGAAACCAAGTACACCCTACCGATACAACCTATAGCGATTTAGAATTCCAGAACATGGTATCTAATGACATTGAAACGGTAACAATTCCAGGTTTGTAGTAACTATATAAAAATTTTGCGTAGCCCTTCGGGGCTGCGTTACAGAATCATAAGCCTAAACATCTTAGGAATAAAATTAACCCAAATATACCCATCTGAGGATTGGTGAAGGAGGAAAAATGGCAAGAACAAAAATTAACAGCAAATCAAAGGATACTATGTCCGATGATGGTTCGTTACTTGTTTCCCTAATTCACGGCGAGCAGATTCGTATGTCAGTTACTTTAGGCTGGCTTACAAATCTTACTGGCTATACAATCACAGCTAAGTGTGTTGAGGCTGATTCTCGCAGTCTAGATTGGGATTTAAACGAGTTGCCTTTGCTTCCTCAAACAGGAGGTCAAATAGTGACTTGCCCAATCATCGACTCTGACGTTACGGATAACACTTTTGAAATAGTGTTTCCAGAAGAATTAGCCAACAACTTCACAACTATGCCAAAACCACAGCGTCCTAGTTATGCTTGGTTTGGTTTAGAAGTTAGTGATAGCGGAACTGGTAATAACCAAATGGTATTTAAACCAATGCGAGGTTTAGTAGAGATTTTGTATAGCCCGTCGGAGGCAGCATAATGTCCACTTATACTATTACAGCAAACACCACGAGCCACAGCACTTCAGTAAGCCCTGTACAATATACAGTGAGCTTATCTAGAACTGGTGGACAAGGCTCGAAGGGTGATTCAGTTACAGGAGCATCTATTAATGATTCTGGTGAACTGGAAATAGTAATTACAGACTCTGCAGGTGTTAGCACTACTGTTAACGCAGGTAGCATTTATGGTAACGCAGGAGGTTTTAACTTAGTTGACCTTGGCGACACCGAAATGCCATCCCCAGCAGACCAAGAAGCAGTTATCTATGATGGTGCTACTTCTAAGTTTGTAACTCGTAAATCAACAACTAACGACTTAAGTGACATTGACAATACAAACAAAGTAGAAGGTTCATTCCTAGTTTGGTCGGATGCTGACTCTAATTATAAATCTACAAGACGTATTGACAACCAATCAACTATTATTTCTGGAGGCTCATTCTAATGGCAACTAAAATTTTACTTAAAAAGTCCGTAACATCTGGTGCAGCTCCATTAACAGCTGACTTAGACACAGGTGAATTGGCACTAAACTTAGCAGACCGCAAAATCTATGTAAAAGACAATAGCGGCAATATCGTAACTACACAAGGTGCATACGTTGATAGCGTTGCCCCAGCAAACCCTGCTGAAGGTGACCTGTGGTATGACACCGCAAACAACATGCTGAAAGCCCACAACGGCTCTGCATTTGACGAAACAGGTTATAACAACCTTTCAGAGCTAGAAGATGTTACTCTTACATCTATTGCTTCAGGTGACCACTTAACTTGGAATGGTTCCGCTTTTGTAAACAGCAACCTAGAGTCAGACGTTGAAGGCTTTATGTCTGCAGCTAACACTGGCACTGGTCATGGTGACTTGTCTTACGCTAACGGCGTATACACATTTGACCGTGTAACTTCTGCTGAAGTACGCGGAGACATCTCTGTAACTGACGCTGGTGGTGACGGTAGCTTGGCTTACAACAGCACAACTGGTGTTATCACTTACACTGGCCCTTCCGCAGCTGAAGTTCGTGCGCACATTAGCCACGTTGACGCAGGTGGAGACGGAAGTCTTTCATATGACGCCTCTACAGGTGTTATTACTTATACTGGCCCAAGTGCTGCTGAAGTACGCGCTCACCTTTCAGGTGGTACAGGTGTTACTTACACAGCTGGAACTGGTGTTATTGAAATCGGTCAGCCAGTTGCAACTTCAGATAGCGTAGTCTTTGCTGATGTTGAAACTAACAGTGTACACCATGCTGGTGACATTACACTTAACCCAGAATCAGGTGGAGCCGCTAACGCTGGCCAAGTTATCATTTCAGGTAACTTGACTGTTAACGGTACAACTACTTCTGTAAACTCTAACGAAGTTAACATCGGTGATTCAATTATCGTACTTAACTCTGACGAAACTGGTGCTCCTTCTCAAAACGCAGGTTTTGAAGTTGAGCGTGGAACGTCTACAAACAAAGCCTTCATCTGGAATGAAACAGATGACGCATGGGATTTAGCCGATGAAACTCTTCAGAACGTTGTTCTGGATGGTGGCGCTTACTAAGCCCGTACAATACTCAATGGGCGCTCCTCTATAGGGGCGTCCTCCTCACACATAAGGAAATAGCCCAATGGCAACTAAAATTATTCATAAGAAAAGCTCGGTCGCTAGTTCAGTACCCGTTCCTGGAGACCTAGAAGCTGGTGAATTGGCAGTCAACTTAGCTGACCAAAAGATTTATTCTAAAACAACAGGTGGTGCTATTATTAAAATGTCTCCTGTAACTGAAGGTGACGTTACTGCGCATGAAGCTGCCTTGACTATTACTGAATCACAAATCAGTGACTTGCAGTCTTACTTGACAGCACACCCTAGTGTTTCTGCTGAAAACTCAGTAAACAACTCTGGACGTACTTATGTCCAAGACATTACGCTTGACAGCTTTGGGCACGTCACAGGTCTCGCCTCTGCAACAGAAACCGTAACTAATACTGATACTACCTATAGCGCTGGCTCTGGTATTGACCTCACAGGTACAACCTTTAGCCACACAGATACTTCTTCGCAAGCTTCTGTAAATAACACAGGGCGTACTTATATTCAAGACATTACACTTGATACATATGGTCATGTTACAGCTCTTGCTTCTGCAACAGAAACCGTGACTAATACTGATACAAACACAACCTATACGGCTGGTTCTGGTATTGACCTTACAGGTACAGCCTTTAGTCATACTGATACTAGTTCACAGACTTCGGTGAATAACTCAGGACGTACCTACATCCAAGATGTTACTTTAGACACATATGGTCATGTTACTGGTTTAGGTTCTGCAACAGAAACAGTCACAAATACTGACACTAACACTACTAACTTAGCAGTAAAGAACTCTGCAGGTACAACTCAGTTTACCGACGACGAAATTCGTTTTGCAGGCAGTGGTGCTACTAGCGTAGCCTTTGATGCTTCTACTAAGAAAGTTACTATTAGCTCAACTGATACTAACACTAACACTACCTATAGTGCAGGTAGTGGATTGTCTC
>Ga0206683_10001060_pt1 | contig 19293 bp, 17 predicted proteins | sample M280m12015metaG_FD_155483 | JGI IMG/M metagenome (GOLD analysis project Ga0206683, IMG submission 155483) | Ammonia-oxidizing marine archaeal communities from Monterey Bay, California, United States - M2 80m 12015 | ecosystem: Environmental > Aquatic > Marine > Intertidal zone | place: USA...
AGTACCGTGAATCACCCGTGTATTTTCAAGTACGTCCATCACAAGGATTTTTACCGTATGATATCCCGGTGTAAGATTGAGAATTCCATTGGTAGAATCTGCATGGATGGGAACAATGGGATCGGAGTCATTTTTATACAGTTTAATGAAGTTTCCCAGATTCAATCGTGCATTGCGATAATCTCTGATAAAGTTTGCCGTTGGCAGCCAATTGTAATCCAAGCGATCAAATTGAAGGGTGTGATGTAATTTTTCATCAATATAGATTTCAATTCGATGAGGCTGATAAATATTGTTGGCCCCTTGTCGTTTGTCAAAAGCCTTAATAGACAAGCCGAGTTTTCCGGAAATATTGACTGTATCGGGGAAGTGATATTCTCCTTTTTTATCTCTAAACAATGGCAAATTCTGCGGCAATTGATTTCCATTCACCCAACTTTCTTTAGTCAAAGGTATAAATGCCAGTTCTTCGACAACAGGCGCCAAACGGTCTGCCTGATTTAATCCGTAGACCAATGGATTGATTGGCTGTCCATGTTCATTCCTGATTTCAAAATGGAGGTGTGGACCGAATGAAAATCCCGTATTACCAGAATAGGCTATCACATCACCTTTAGCAAAACGAAATTCCCCAGAAGATAAATAGAAATTGGTAAAATAGGATTGCTGTGCTTTTTGTTCAGCTTTTAGCCGGTCTTCCAATCGCGGGGGAAATTTACTTAAATGAGCATAAACGGCTGTTTGTCCATCATCAAGGGTAAAGTAAATGGCTCGACCAAAACCGGAGAAGTTCGTTACGATTCGAGAAATAAACCCATCACCCACAGCATATACAGGGTGTCCCGTTGTTCCCTTGGTTTTAATATCCAGCCCCAAGTGATATCCTGTGGTTCTAAATTCACCAAAATTGGAGGACAAATGTTTACCCGTATTTGTTGGCCAAGTATAGTCCTGAGCCAAAACGACAGATAAGATAAGCGTTAGAGTAGGTACAAGTCTCATGAGATAAATTACGGATTAAGCTTTCAATTTATCCCATATTTTGAATGTATAAAACAGGGCAAAATAAAAATAGCCCCAGCCTGATCGTTCGGGACGGGGCTGTGTACGTACTTAAAATAGGATTTACCAAGTTTTTAGGATGTTATTTTTTATTAACCTTTTAAGAAATATTAGTCTTACCTTTTATATAATAATCTTTTAGGAGGATTCCCAAATATGAAAAAGTTAACGGTATTATTCATTGCACTGGCTACCTTAGCGTCTGCCCAGCTGCGTATTGGAGTCGATATGTCTCGGAAATTATCTGTTGGACTTTCACCAGAACTAACAGTTGCTCTCAAGGCGATGGGTGCGGATTTTGAAACTGAAATAGAGGCTGAAGGGATTGGTTATACAATTGGATATGATCTCATGCTCCTCAGTTTGGTTGGAGTTGGTGGTGAACTCAGTATCGGTGGCAGCGGTGAAGAATCACCCCCCAATATTGTTTTTGGATATGGTGTGGCCAAAATTCCTTTTGGTATTCCTATGGCCCGCGCTGTCATCAGAGCAGGATATTCCCTACCTATGGAAGATGGAATGGAAGCTGGATTAGCCTACGGTATTGGTATTCGCATCAAACCGCCCTTGTTTCCTTTGGGGGCTGAAGCGAATTATACCGTACATAATCTTACATTTGATGACAGTGAAATGGATTTCTATAAGGGGGGTGGTGTCATGGATTACAAGTACAAGTATATGAATTTGAGTGTGACTTACTCCTTTTAGGATAATATAATATTTAATTGAGGGACAATTATTGTTAAAAAGGCTTCGCTGTTGCGGAGCCTTTTTTGTTTATAATGGTTTAGCTAAAACCACCGTTTGAATATCTTCCCAGATTCGTCCCGAGGAACCATCCCGATCTTCAGTCATGATCACCTGCCCGTTGATGCAAGCAATCCATAGAAAAATTGTGCTATATCTGATAAAAACAGTCAGCATATGAGAAAGTAATGTAAAGGTCTTGTATTAAGTTAATAAAATTATGTAATATACTTACGAGTAACTTACGAGAATTAAAGATTAACGCAAAGATGTACCTGTCCGAACTTCCATTAAGGAAGCAGGCGGGGAGATGCAAAGAAATTCATGAAAAAAGAAAATTCAATCATGTCCTTATCGGCTGAATAATCAAATGGATTTATCATTTAAACAGCAAAAGTTTTTGAGCTTTGTTCAACGTTATACCGTTGAATATGGCCAAGCCCCTTCCTATGAAGAAATCATGGGTGGAATGGGATTTGCATCCTTGGGGACGGTTCACTGGTATGTCAATGCCCTGACTCACAACGGCCATCTCGATCGTTCCAAAGGACCTAACGGCAAGCGGGCTTTAGCTCTTACTCATGAGGAGCACGCCAGACCGGCCCGCCTGCCATTGTTGGGTTTAATTGCTGCGGGGGAGCCCATCGAAGCATTGGAAAATGCAGAATCGATTTCTGTGCCGACGCCTTTTATTCATCCGGATAATTTTGTACTTCAGGTCAAAGGCGATTCTATGGTGGGAGATCATATTCAAGATGGCGATTATATTATTGTGCGGAAAACCGCGGAAGCAAATCCGGGGCAGATTGTTGTTGCCCTTATTAATGGCGAGGCCACACTCAAACGTTATCAACCAACCAATGGCCATGTGGAACTTCATCCCCGTAATCCGGATTATCCTGTGATTATGGTCCATAAAACAGATCATTTCAAAATCAACGGCGTGCTTCTCTATTCCTTCCGGGAATATTGACGTGTGTACCCCACTGTATTTCACCTTCGTCTAAGAGATTTTGAACTGCAGGCCGAGCGCCGGCTGGATGCATCCCTGCGCACGCGCCCCATTGCCATTATTTCTTCTCATCATCAAAATGGTACGGTGGTGTCTGTGTCTAAAGAAGCAGAAGATGAAGGTTTGCGCCGGGGAATGAAAGTTTTGTTGGCCCGGCGGATGAGCCATGGTGCCCAGCTTTTGCCTTATAACCAATCACTTTATGCACGACTAAACCAATATATCTATTCCACCATTCAACGGTTTACGCCTATTGTAGAACCATCTGGTTATGGGAAGTTTTATTTGGATATGACCGGCATGGAACGCATCTATAAAAGTCATGAACAAGCGGGATCAAACATATCAAAATTGGTTCAAGACCACGTTGGGCTTAATCCAGTTTTGGGTATTAGTCAGAATAAACTGGTGAGCCGTATTTCCACATCTGTTGTTCCCGATACAATCCATCGTATCATGGCAGGGCATGAGACCCAATTTTTATCCCCTTTGGATACGCTGGTGATTCCCACTGTTCACGAACCCACGGTTTGGAAACTGATCAAGTTTTTGATTCTGAATCAGGTGAGACAAATTCAATCACTTGTGAATTCAGCAACCGATGCCCGGCGATTGTTTGGGCGGTATGCATTACCTCTTTCCCGGGAAGTACACGGACAGGATTTATCCGTGGTGCGTCCCTCTGTTATGAAGGATCATATCGTGGAACAGACCGTTTTGATAGAGGATACCAATGACACAACTATATTGTGGTCTGAAGTGAAACGATTATCAGAGCAGGTGGCATTTAAGCTCAGGCAGCGGTCCCAAATTGCAAAAAAAGTTCGGGTGGAAATCCATTATACAGATGGGTTTAAATATGAAGTTCATGGACAATTTTTTAAAAATAATGATGCTACTATTTTGACTGAAACATGGCGACTGTTTCAAAAAGCCAATACGCGCCGAAACCGTATCCGAACTATTTTGATAGACCTATCTGGTTTTATGCAGGTGGCCAAACAAATGGAATTGTTTGAAAAAGATACAGAACAAGATCGCATTTCATCTGCTATGGATATTCTTAGAAAGAAGTACAATATGGAAAGTCCTCAATGAACCATGTTTACGCATTTGAATGTCCATTCCCATTATTCCCGAATGTCCGGAACTGCTTCCCAACCAGCGCTACTCACTGCGGCACGCAACCAAGGGATGAACCATCTGGCATTGACAGAAACCAATGGCTTGTGGGGATTTATTCGTTTTGTCCAGCACGCCCGCGCCGCTGAGATAGAACCCATCGCTGGCGTCAACCTGATTACCAATCAGGGCGAAGCTATTTTACTGGCAGAAAATCAATATGGATATGAAAACATCTGTCGCGCCACTTCGGCTGTTCACGATAACCCATCTCAATCTATCGCTGATATTTTAGCCAACCGTTCGGGTGGTCTGTTTGTATTATCCCATGATAGGGCGACTCTATTTTCTCTGAGTAAAATCATTCCAAACAGCCATTTATTTGTGGAATTACGCCCTGGTGTAACGGAACATTTTGCGCAAGAAATATCTCAAAAGTTCAAATTGGAAATAGTGGCCACGGGGGATGTGTATTTTATCCAAAAAAAAGAAGCGTCTGCTCACCGCATATTACGTGCCATCGATTTAAACACAACCCTGTCACAACTTCCGGAAGATGCCTCCAAGCCTGAAAAACACTGGTTTTGTTCAGAGAAAGATATGGTGCGGCGATTTCCAAACAGTCTGGAAGCCATCAATAACAGCACCTATTTGGCGGAACGTTGCAAGCGGGACTGGTCATTTGTAAATACAATTTTTCCGTATTTATCCTTAAAAGATACACGTCGGTCCAATCGAATATTGAAAGAAAAAGTGGAAGCAGGCGCACAGAAGCGTTACGAAAAAGTTACAACTGAAATACAGAGTCGCATTGATTATGAATTGGCCCTGATTACAGCCAAGGGGTTTGCCCCCTACTTTTTGGTGGTAGAAGATATTGTGAAGCAAACGCGCGCCACCATCGGACGTGGTTCCGCCGCCGCATCCATTGTGAGTTATTGTTTAATGATCACTCAGGTGGATCCCATTAAATATAACCTTCAGTTTGAACGTTTTATCCACCCCGAGCGGAGTAATATGCCGGATATTGATGTGGATTTTCCTTGGGACGAACGGGATAATATCTTGGATTACGTTTTTAAAAAATATGGCAACGAACGAACGGGGATGGTATGTAGTCAGGTGTTTATAAAGCCACGATCTGCGATTCGTGAAGTGGCAAAAGTGTATGGGTTGTCCAATGAAGAAATTAATACAATTACCAAACGGATTGGCTGGGTTTCATCCCGGAGGGATTTACTGAATTGGGTAAAAACCGACGCCCGGTTTGAAAATATAGAACTGGACGAAACGTTAGAAATGATCCTGCGGGAAAGTGAAAAAGTAGTGGGTGCTTTTCGACACCCATCTGTGCATCCCGGCGGCGTGGTGATTGTTCCTGATGAAATCCGAAAATATGTACCGGTACTCACAGCGCCTAAAGGTGTACAGATTGTGGAATGGGAAAAAGATCAGGTGGAGGATTCGGGACTTCTGAAAATTGATATTCTGGGCAATCGCAGTTTGGCGGTGGTGCGAGATACGATTAAACAAATCAATTTGAATTATGGTGAAGCGGCAATAAAAAACCGACATTTAGATTATCATAAAATCCAACCGATTGGAGATGAGAAAACAGCTGAACTGATGAAGGGCGGAAAGACCATGGGTGTATTCTATATCGAAAGCCCTGCCACGCGACAGCTCTTAGCCAAAGCCGGTGTAGTGGATTTTGAACATGTGGTGATTTATTCATCTATTATTCGACCGGCGGCAAACCGTTTTACCGATATGATGCTGGAACGAATTCACGGAAAACCATGGAAAATCAAACATCCGGATTTAGATTTTTTAAAAGAGAGTTATGGCATTATGGTATATGAAGAACAAGTATCCATGGTGGCGCAAGTCATGGCGGGAATGGGGTATGCCGAAGCAGAATCTTTGCGAAAAACCATGAGCCGGGATTCGATGCAGCACTTGATAAAAAATTGGAAAAATAAGTTTTTTTTAGGTGCAAAAAAACGTGGTTATGAAGAGGAGCTCATTACTGAAGTGTGGAGTATGATTCGTTCTTTTGTGGGTTACTCATTCTGCAAACCCCATTCCGCATCTTTTGCCATGCTTTCTTTTACCTGTGCATATCTCAAATCCCATTTCCCGGCAGAGTTTCTGGCGGCAGTGATTTCCAATCAGGGTGGATTCTATTCACCCTTTGCTTACCTCAGTGAAGCGCGCCGGTTTGGGGTTCAAATTCTACCACCGGATGTGAACCGAAGTTGGATAGAATATCGAGGGCAAAAAAATAAAATTCGCATGGGATTTATGAGCATTCGCAACCTGCAGAAAAAAACAATCAAAGAAATATTAGATGAACGAAAAGCCGGTTGTTTTTCATCCCTTGATGATTTTTTCATGCGCGTTGATCCCAATCTATCGGATGTTATGTCCCTGACAAATTCGGGATGTTTTTCTGCATTGGCGCCGGAATTATCTCATCAGGAAATTGCTTATCGCGCAGCTTGGTTTTGTTTGGGAGAAAACAATACCACGCAGAATAGTAGTGTGTTTCGATTTGAATCCGCCCAGAGCAAACTAACCCAGAATTACAGGCTAAGTAAAAAAGACCAATGCCATTTGGAAATTGAATCATTTGGGTTTCCTATTTCGGGACATCCCCTGGAACCTTATTTTCCAATAATTAATAGTCGCGTGCGTAAGGCGAAGGATTTACGCAAATACATTGGTCGGACCATTCACTTAGCCGGTGTGTACATTACGCGGAAGGAAACGGCCACAGTAAAAAATAAAGAAGCCATGGAATTTTTGACATTAGAAGATGAAACAGATATTTATGAATGTGTCCTTTTTCCGGAAGCGTTCCAGAAATATGGCGATCTACTATTGTGGGAAAACCTGTTTATCCTCAGGGGAAAGGTTGAAGAGTCGTTTGGTGTGATTTCTATTACTATTGAAAAGTTAGGGAGTTTACCCAAAATGTTTCGATTAAATCATTCCGGAAGTACGCATCCACTATAAAAATAGAAAAATTTTAATTCTGAGAAAAACGGAACATCTGCTTAACTTCAAACTTAAATGACTCAGAATTATACAATTATCCATAATGAATTGAGGACAATATGAAAGGAATTATATTGGCTGGCGGCAGCGGCACACGGCTATATCCTGTTACAAAAGTGGCCAGCAAACAGCTCATGCCCATCTACGATAAACCCATGGTTTATTATCCACTATCCACTTTAATGCTGGCGGGCATAAAGGAGATTCTGGTTATTTCTACACCAGAAGATACACCGAAATATGAATATCTACTGGGCGATGGATCCCAACTGGGAATGTCCATTTCGTATAAAGTACAGCCATCACCGGATGGATTGGCACAAGCATTTATTTTGGGAGACGAATTTATCGGTGAAGATGATGTCTGCCTCATTCTTGGAGATAATGTTTTTTATGGTGGGCAGCTTCCAGTGCGCCTCCAGGGAAGTGTTCAAACAGTAGAGTCAACACAGAATGCAGTGGTATTTGGATATTATGTGAATGACCCGGAACAATATGGTGTGGTGGAATTTGATTCAAATGGAAATGCTGTTTCTATTGAAGAAAAACCCAAAGTAGCTAAAAGTAATTATGCGGTATCGGGTTTGTACTTCTACCCAAATGATGTGGTCACAGTTGCCAAAGAACAAAAGCCGTCCCCCCGTGGTGAATTAGAAATTACAGATGTAAATAAAACCTATCTTGCCCAGGGGCGCTTAAAAGTAGAACAAATGGGACGTGGATATGCCTGGCTCGACACAGGAACCCATGACTCTTTGTTAGAGGCCTCTCAATTTGTTCAAACATTGGAAAAACGTCAAGGAATGAAAATATCCTGTATTGAAGAAATAGCATTTAGAATGGGCTATATTGACAAGGTTCAACTGGTATCTCTGGGGAATGAAATGGCCAATAACCAATACGGTCAGTATTTATTAAAAATTGCAGAAACGGAATAAACCCCAAAACCCGTAGTATAGACATTCCTGTCTATAGAAAAAATTAGTGCGAATCTAAAAAAGATTCAAGCCGCCGACGAATGTCTCTCCTTGTTTCCCGAAAACTATCTAATTGATTAGCGTTAAAATTCCATCCGCGAAAGGGGTCGTCGATACTCCAATGGATGCGTTCAACATCACCGGGAAAAGCGGGACATACTTGATTCGCGTTGTCACAGACCGTAATAACAGTGTCAATGCCCACATGGAGATAATCATCCACATAATCTGATGTATGATGTGATATATCGATCCCCACTTCTTCCATAATGGCAATACTCATGGGATGCACCCGACTGGGATGTGACCCGGCGCTGAATACATCAAATTGATCAGGAGCCATATCTCGGAGTAACCCATGGGCAATTTGGGATCGGCAGGCATTTCCAGTGCATATAAAAAGAACTTTTTTCTTATTTAACATGGGAAAATTTAGGTTCTTAAAATATTGAATGGAATTCCTGTTTTGTAGTGTTATGATATCCTAAATTTTCCCCCATGTCTATTGAGCAGAACGAACCGTTATTCACCAATCCCCTGGAAGCCGTCCGCGGTTTAACCATTAATGATTTAAATAAATATCTTCCGGCTGTCCAGAAAGTGGAAGATATTTCAATGACAGCAGATCAAATTAAGGATGGTGTTTTTTTAGGGTTATGCCTTGATGGACTCAAAAAGATTCCAGATAGTTCGATTGATTTAATTATTGCAGATCCGCCCGAATCTCCATGGCGGAGTATTAATCAACGTGGAAACCCCATGACGATTCAGGAATATTTTCAATGGAATGAAAACTGGTTAAAAGAGAGTGCGCGGATATTAAAACCAACCGGGGCGATATACCTGATATCCGGGTGGCGTTTTTCCGGCATGTATCATTCGCTTTTGAATACAGATTTTCATATTCAAACTCGAATCACCTGGCGAAACTCAACACCAAAAGATCAACCAAAACCACTTACATGGATTAATCGGACTTCAGATATTTGGTTTGCAACAAAATCGAATGAATTTATGTTTAATCAGGAAGCAGTAACCGAAGGTAGCAATCAAATGAATCCTGAGAGTGGGATTGAAATGGGTGTGACTAATTTATGGAGTGACATCATGGATATTCAAGTTGGGTCCACAGTTAAAATGGAAGGGGATAAACCGGAGCAACTGATTCAGCGGATTTTAACTGCGTCCAGTTTTAAGCTAAATTGGGTGGTAGATCCCTTTACACGGAGTGGTGGTATCGGGGTTATCGCAAAGAAAATGGGTCGTCGGTTCATTGGTTTTGAATCGGATCAGGACCAATTATTAATGGCCATGAAACGAATAGATAAAGAGTGAAAAATGAGCGTTTTGGAACAAATTCAAAAAGATATGTATGCTGCAATGAAAGCGGGAGAAAAAGAAAAAGCCGGGACTCTTCGCACCACATTGGCAAAACTGAAAGACAAGCGAATTGAAAAAAGAGAAGCTCTTTCTGAATCTGAAGAAATTCAGGTTCTGCGGATTCTGGTGAAACAAAGAAAAGAATCGGTTGAAATGTTTGAAAAGGGCGGTCGTGAAGAATTGGCATCAGCTGAAAAAGCAGAAATCAAAATTATAGACAGCTATTTGCCTCAAATGATGCCGGAAGATGAAATCAGGAATATTGTAAAAACAGTAGTAGAAGAAGTGGGCGCAACCTCTATGGCAGATATGGGAAAAATTATGCCAGAAGTCATGAAACGGGGAAAAGGATTAATTGATGGAAAAACAGCCCAGCAATTTGTGAGAGAACTTTTTGGTTAAATCAGTATCGTCTTTCCTTTTATCTTCATATTACTGGAAGGTAAACCCTTTCGTGTTTTGGTGGGTTCGTGAGTTAATGAAGGTAAGATGATAGACGCATTAGCCATATTTTTTACCATCGCCATGGGATTGATTGGGTTCCGACGTGGATTAGTGGAAGAAATGGGACGCCTGCTTGGGCTCATTTTTGCTTCAGTATTTGCCCTGCGTCTCTACGTTGGCTTGGGCTCTTTTCTCATGGAATGGATACCCATTGATGTATGGCTTCTCTTTGTATTAAGCTATATCATCATTTTTTCTGGGGTGCTGTTAATGGTCAGGATGATTACAAAATTATTTCATTTTTTGTTTCTATCTAAAAGTACAAAATGGGTAAATAGAGTGATGGGTACTGTTTTTGGTTCAATGAAAGGATTGTTAGTTGTAATGATTTTCTTTTGGATGGTGGAGCTTTTTCCTAATCGTGAATCATCAAATATTATCATGAGCGAATCTAAAATGGTCCAGCGGTTAATTCATGTTCGAAAATCAATTATAACCACATTTAATTGGCGTGATCCAGTGGAATTAGGTGAAAAAACGATAAGGGAGTTTTTGGATAACATGGAAGATAATCGTGGCTAGGATTCCCCAGGAAACCATCGATCGCATTCATGATACAGCCGATATCCTGGATGTAGTTTCCCGCCATGTCGATTTAAAAAAACGTGGACGAAATTTTTTTGGATTATGTCCTTTTCACAACGAAAAAACACCCTCATTCAGCGTGGCGCCGGATAAAGGTATTTATCATTGTTTTGGGTGTGGGAATGGTGGGAATGCGGTTAATTTTATTATGGAGTTTGAAAAAATAAGTTTTGTGGAAGCCATCCAGGAATTGGGAGATCAATTTGGCGTTCCCGTTGAATTTACAGGCAGCGATGATTCAAAAGAGTTTTTTACCCATTTATATGAGATTCACCAATTGGCCGCGGACTTATATCATGAAACACTTTTTTCAAATCGTGGGGAGGAAGCAAAAAAATATTTATTGGATCGTGGGTTAAGTGAAGACTCATTAAAATTGTTTAAGGTGGGTTTAGCCCCCGCAGGTTCGTCTCATTTATGGAATGCGGTAAAAGTAAAGAATTATAGTCAGGAAGTATTAGAGGAATCCGGATTATTAGGTTTTTCAAATAATGATATTTACGATCGGTTTCGCTCCCGGATTATGTTTCCCATATGGAATGCGTCGGGGAAAATAATAGCTTTTGGGGGCCGTGTATTCGGGACAGATGATCCGGCAAAATATATGAATTCCCCGGAAACACCGCTGTACAGAAAAAGTGAAATATTTTATGGATTGAACCTAACGCGGGATGCGATTCGAAAAAACGAGTGCGCTATTATGGTGGAAGGTTATACAGATTTAATTCAACTTTTTCAGGCAGGAATCAAAAATGTTGTGGCCGTTTCCGGTACGGCATTCACAGAGAAACATGTCCAGCAGATCCGTCGGTTTTCTTCTAAAGTATATTTGGCTTATGACGGAGATTCTGCCGGAATAAAAGCGGCCCTCAGAGCAGGGTATGTTCTTCTGAAAGGTGGTGTAGATCCCCATGTGATTGAAATCCCGGACGGAATGGACCCCGATGATTGGATTCAAAAAGACGGGGGAGCCGAATTCAAATCGATTGGAATAGAAAAAGCATCCGGATTGTTAAGATTCCATTTAAAGACTGCCGGATTTAAAGATTTATCTTCTCCAGAACGATCCAATGTAATTAAGGAAATTTTATCCGAAGCTGCTGGAATCCCCGATCCTATTATACGGCAAGGCTTCATAAAAACATTGGCTCAAGTAAGTGGTGTGGAAGAAAATCAAATGGTGCATATGTTTTCTCAGCAACTCAGGAAAAAACGATCGCAACCAACATCAAAAGAATCCACGAAAAAACCGCAATTATTTACCACCGTCAATGCGAAAGCAGAATTGGGGATTATCAAAGTATTGGCAGGAGATCATGGAGAAGCGAAAGAATTGATTCGAGAAAAGCTGGATATGAACCGGTTGGAAAATGTGCAGCTTAAAAAACTGGCTACATTATTAATGGACAAAGCACATGTGAACCCGGCAGAAATTATTGCCGTCTTTGATTCGGCAGAAGATCGAGAAATGGTCAGCCGAATTTTGATGGAAGAAGACGATACCACCGAGCCACTCCAAATGGCAGAGGAGTGCTTAAAAACAATTTCTAAAGTTTCGATCAAGGAAAAGATCCGTGGTCTTAGAATCAAAATTCGTGAAAAAGAGGCAGCAGATGAAGACGCAAAAGATCTAATGATGGAAGTGGTTCAATTGCAAAAGGGAATCAATGATTAGATTTTTATCGCTTTTTGTTTTGAGTTCAATTTTATTTTCTCAGGAAATCGATTGGAATGATAAACCCAATCCGATAACGGCGATTCATATTTTTTGCGATACGGAAGGAATCCCCATTTATGTAGATGGAATTCAAGTCGGTGCTTCGCCGGTGAAAGACCCCGTTCAGGTGGCGCCGGGCTGGCATCAAGTGAGTTATTTTCCGCCAGAATTAACCATAAATACGCGCTCTATCACTCAAAACAGAAAAATGCGGGATATGATAAAACTGGCACGGCAGGATGTATTGGTCGAAGAGGGAAGAACAATTCGGGTGGTGCTTGGGTATCGTTCTATTGAAGCAGAAGCGATGGAATATGAGAGAAAACTATCCAGTAGCCGCTGGGTTGGATTGGGGATGGTTTTTATTGTGTTTAGCCTCATTGCCTGGGGATTGATGTAGTTGAAAGTTTATGTATTAACAATTCTGTTGGCAGGTGTCGGGTTCGGCCAAACTGATTCCACCGTCAAGATTTTCTCCACTGATTTAATGCGAACCAATATTCTTACGGGTAAGCCCAAAGAGTCTGTGAAAAAAAATGAAGCCCATTTTCGTGCGGTGTATTACCCATCAGGAGAATTAAAAACGGTGGAATTTATTCCTGCCAACTGGGATAAGGGGCGGCGCAAAAAGGTAAAATCACCCGCAAAATTGAAATTATATTACTGGAAGTGGAATCCCAAAAAACAAGAATTACTGGAAGGCATTACCAAAAAGACCGCAAGGGGGAAACCCCATTATCGGGCAACTTTAGATAATAAGGGCTTAGTCCAGGATGTGGATTATTTTAATCGCCATGGGAAAATATTATGGACCTATCACATGCGCTGGGAGGATGAGGGGAAATCATCGGAATATGATATTGAATTCTATTCGAATCGAAATTTGTCAGAATTGAATCAAGAATTATTTGCACCAGATTTAAGCACCATCCGCCCTGGGTGGGTGGCAAGATATCAAATGAATAATCAAGGAGTCACTCGGGGCGTGAAAGTATTCGATCAATATGAAAACTTGTATTATTTTTACCAGTTCAACTATGGGGAAAATGGCCTCAGGTCTAAATATTTTCGGGCGGATTCAGTTTTAGTCGGCAGTCATTCAATTCGATTTGGGGAGAATAAAAAACCAGTTCGCATCACTTATTATAATGAAAATGGTATCATGAAAAATGCCATTGCATATGAATATCCAGTTGATGCAGAAAAAATAATTTCCCAAATTAACAGTAAAGGAGAAGTCATTGAACGACGGATTATTCCAAAAAAGGAATAAGAATTTTTTGCAAACCCTGTACATGAAGAAAAAAGGAATACAACTTTCCTGATTAAGGCGGAAAATGCAGTTAATAATGGTATTATGGACAATATTTCCAACGAAAAGCAGGGAAATTGTTGACGTTTTAATTTGTGTGTCAGGTTTTTTTAAAGGATTTCTTAAATGAAAATATTAGTGACAGGCGGTGCAGGATATATTGGGTCTCATGTGGTAATAGCACTCTGTGAAGGCGGGTATGAAGTGGTGGTATTGGATGACCTTTCAACAGGAAATAGAGAAGCGGTGGATAATCGCGCCGAGTTTATTCAAGGATCAACCCTCAACAATGATAATATGGCAACCGCATTAAATGGCGTGGATGCGGTGATTCATTTGGCTGCATTCAAGGCGGCGGGAGAATCCATGATAGACCCGGGGAAGTATTCCCAAAACAATATTTCAGGGACAATTTCTTTACTCAATGCCATGATTACCAATGGGGTGGATAAATTTATTTTTTCTTCTACTGCCGCCGTATATGGTTATCCAAAATATTTGCCTTTGGATGAAAATCATCCTTTGGAACCCATTAATTACTATGGGTTTACTAAACTGGAAATTGAACGCATTTTAAAATGGTACGGTGAATTGAAAGGATTAAAATTTGCAGCATTACGATATTTTAACGCTGCGGGATATGACCCTGAAGGAAGGATTCGATTTCTGGAAAATAATCCCGCGAATTTGATTCCCATTGTGATGGAAGTAGCTTCAGGACGACGGGAGAAAATGGACGTATTTGGGAATGACTATGATACGACCGATGGTACCGGCGTCCGGGATTACATTCATGTAACAGATATAGCATCAGCTCATTTGAAGGCCATTGAATATTTGAAAGTAAATGACAGTATTACTGTGAATCTGGCAACAGGAGAAAGCCATTCTGTATTGGATATTATCCAAGAGACAAAAGAGGTATCCGGGAAAGATATTCCATTTAATATTGTGGATCGGCGTCCAGGTGATCCGGCTGAATTGTATGCCGGAACAACATTGGCCTTTGATCAATTGAACTGGAGAGTAAAACATTCCGATTTGAATGCATTAATCAAAACGACCTGGCAAGTTTATAAATAAATGAAAGACAATCCATTTATAGGGCTCGCCGGTAATATCGGTGTAGGCAAAACAACATTTACAAAAAAAATGGCGGACGTTTTTGGCTGGTCTCCTTTTTATGAATCGGTGGCTGATAATCCATACCTAAGTGATTTTTATGGAGATATGAAACGATGGAGTTTTAATCTACAGATTTATTTTCTGCATCACCGGTTTAAAGCACAAAAAGAAATGAATAAATTAAATGGGGGCGTGGTTCAGGATCGTACCATCTATGAAGATGCAGAAATTTTTGCCCAAAACCTTTATGAAATGGGACGAATGGATGATCGTGATTGGGAAAATTATCGTAATCTATTCGGCATAATAACAGGTTATTTACGGAAACCAGATTTAATTATTTACTTAAGAGCGTCCACCGACACATTACAAACGCGAATTCATTCCCGGGGAAGGGATTATGAAAATTCAATCGACCCGGAATATTTACACCAATTGAATGTAGCTTATGATCAGTGGACCAGCGGATTAAAGGATATTCCAGTCATGAAAATTGAAACAGATCAATTTAATATTTTTAGAGACACAGACCAATTTGAGTCCATTTTGGATGAGGTTAAAACCCATTTACATTAATTAATAAAAAACCGAATTGAAAAAAGTTAAAGACTTAAAAATAAAACCTTAAATTCCTCGCCCATTTTGGGCCCATAGCTCAACGGTTAGAGCACCGCACTCATAATGCGTAGGTTCCAGGTTCGAATCCCGGTGGGCCCACTTTTTATTGTAAATTCAACTTATGTGCGGACGTAAAACACTCACCCGAGACATCCAGTCCATCATTGAAGAAATGGCCATCGAAGAATGGCAGGATTCAGAGCTCTATTCACCCAGTTTTAATATTGCACCCAGTCAGTCGTCCCCCATTATGATTGACCACATGGGCCGCCGGGTTAAGCCCATGAAATGGGGATTAATTCCCAATTGGTCAAAAGATCCCTCCTTGGGATCAAAACTGATCAATGCTCGCTCAGAAACCTTATTAGAAAAACCATCCTTCCAAAACCTTGTGCCCAGTAAACGCTGTGTGGTGATAACCGATGGCTATTTTGAGTGGCAGAAAACATCCATTAAATCCATTCCCTTTTATATTCGTCATCCTGAGAATAAACTCTTGCCCATGGCCGGGCTCTGGGACATTTGGAAAAATGCATCAGATGAAAGTATTTACAGCTATACTGTTATTACCACTAAACCGGCACCAGAAATTGAATATATTCATCACCGCATGCCTGTTATTCTAAATCCAAAACATATTAATCCATGGCTCCAGATACATAATACATCTATTCCCAATGCCATGGCATTATTAAAACCCTATATGGATCCGTTAAAAGCATACCCGGTTTCAACCCTGGTAAATTCACCGAGAAACAATCGGAAAGAATGCATTTTACCCATAGAGGAATCCAATAGTTTATCTTTGTTCTAATGGTGCAATATTTCTATTAATTTTCCTTGCTGATTAATGAGGAATGAAACCAAATTCTGGGGTGATTTATTATGATGAAACCCTAAAATACTTTGTTATAAGAATGGGTCGGGTTTAAGTGAATAGTGTTTCTACCATAATGAATCCAAATGAAAACCCTTGGAATTAGAATTTTTCAATTAGATAATCAAGCACAATTAAGGAGAGCAACATGAGAAAATTCTCAAACGTTCTATTGTTGGTCCTTTTACCTGTATTTGTGATTGCCCAGCACACCGTGTCCGGGACAGTCACAAGTGCAGCCACTGGCGATGCCCTTCCGGGCGCTAACGTGGTAGTAGATGGAACAAACATGGGTGCTGCAGCCGCAGCTGATGGATCATATTCCATCAGTAATGTTCCTGCAGGATCTTACACAATTACAGCTTCAGTAATCGGTTATGCCGATGACAGCAGAAGCGTTAATGTTAGCGGTGACGCCACGGCTAACTTTTCTTTAGAAATATCAACCCTGGAGCTTTCGGCATTGGAAGTTTTGGCATCTCGCGCAGGTGAAAAAACACCAGTCGCATATTCCAATATTACAAAAGCAGAAGTAGAAGCCCGACTTGGCTCACAGGATATTCCAATGATATTGAATACAACACCCAGTGTTTATGCAACCCAACAGGGCGGCGGCGCTGGTGATGCCAGAATCAATGTCCGTGGCTTTAATCAGCGTAACGTTGCTGTAATGATTAATGGTGTACCGCAAAATGATATGGAAAACGGTTGGGTCTACTGGTCGAACTGGGATGGTGTTGGTGATGCCACATCTTCTATCCAAATGCAGCGCGGTCTATCTGCCGTAAACCTTGCTACCCCTTCCATCGGTGGAACCATGAATATCATTACGGACCCCACCGGATTAACCCGCGGCGGTAAAGTCAAAACGGAATTAGGTGCAGGTGGTTTTCAGAAATTGACTGCAAACTATAATACGGGACTTATTAACGATAAAATGGCATTCAGTGCCACAGTCGTACGGAAGACTGGAGATGGAATCATTAAAGGTAACTGGACCGATTCTTGGGCCTATTACTTTGGCGCAAGCTATGCAATAGATTCAAAGAATCGTATCGAACTCTATGCCATCGGAGCCCCTCAGCGCCATGGTCAAAACCTGTACAAACAAAATATGGCCGTTTACGCCCCTGATTTTGCAAAAAAACAGGATGATTATGAAGCAGACGCTTTAGGGAAATTCGCTGCACCAGAAGCAGCCCACACAAGCGATAGACGTTTGTTCAGCCAGAACTGGTCCCCGATAAACGCTTCCTATAAAGGAAAACAGTATTGGTATATGTACGGCGCACGGGAAACAGATCGTCATGATCCTAATTTCCTAAACGAACGGGAAAACTTTTTCCATAAACCATTGGTTAACCTAAACCATTTCTTAACGATCAATAATAAAATGCGGTTATCTACAATTGCATATTGGTCCGGTGGTTCCGGTGGTGGTACAGGTACCTATGGTAGCATTGTCACAAGGGATAATTCTGGGAAACATGACGCAGATCCCGGTGGACACAAATTTTACTATGGTAATTCACCTTGGACCCGCGATTGGAATGAAACTATTTCAATTAACTCTAGTAGTGAAACATCCTATTATTTTCAGAAAAAAACCAAATCCAAAAAAGCAGGTGAATCTATTGGTATCTTAAGAAATAGTATTAACCGCCAGCATACTTGGGGTGCTATTTCCAAATTGAACATTGATGTGAATGATGCCTTGAAAGTTCAGTTAGGCGTTGATTGGCGTACAGCCGGGATCGAACATGCTCGTGAAGTACGTGATCTTTTAGGCGGACAGTTTTTCATTAATTATGCAGATAAGAACTATCCAAGTGGTCGCGAAAGAAAACTGGGCGACATTATTGCATATCATAATGAAACGACTGTGGATTGGATTGGGTTCTTCGCCCAGGGTAATTATACCGCTGGTCGTCTCTCCGCTTATGGAATGGCTGGAACCTCATCTATTAAATACTCTTACCAGGATCACTTTTCCGTGGAAGATAAGAAAATCACTGCAGCTGCTATTCCTGCCATCCAGGTTAAGGGTGGTGTCATGTATGATGTGAGTGATAACATTAGCGTTTTTGGTAACTTTGGTATTGTTGAAAAACCACCCATCATGGATAATGTCATTCATTATAGTGGTGCCGTTGCCACAGATCCTAAGAATGAACAGTTCACTAGTTTTGAAGCGGGACTGAACTTCAATATTGACAAAGCTGCCCTAAAAGCCAGTTACTATAACACACAATGGAAAGATAGAAACCTAACCAGGAATGTGACCACAGGACAAGGGTCCAGTGGAGACACAGATATTATCTATTTGACTGGTGTGAACCAAAGTCATAGCGGTTTTGAAGTTGAAGGATCCTATCAAGTGCTGGATATGCTTCGCTTGGATATGGCCGCAGGTTTTGGTAATTGGGTTTTTGATGGTGACGCAAAAGGTGATTACCAGGAAATCACTGATGCAGGAGTTACAAGTACTTCATATGAATATGGTCTAGACAAATTAAAAGTGGGTGACATGCCACAGTCTATGATGGTTTTGGGTGCAACAGTGACACCAATTTCAGGATTGAGTATTCAGGGATTGTTCAACTGGTATGACAATAACTATTCAGACTGGAGTCCTGCTTCCCGTGAAATTAGTGGCGGCACAGCGGACAGAGAGCAAGTTTGGATGGCACCAGGATATAGTAAAATTGATCTTCATGCTTACTATAATCTGCCCATGTCTCTTGCTGGTACAAAACTCCAGGTTTTTGCCCATGTCTTTAACTTGACAGATGCATTATACATTCAAGATGCTGTGGATAATAGCCAGTATAATTCTTGGGATAAAGATCATGATTCAGACAGTGCAGAAGTATTTTTTGGTTCTCCAACATACTTCAACATGGGTCTGACCGTAAGATTCTAATCTGATTTAGATTCTTAAAAGTATCAAAAAAAAGCCCTCTGCATATAGCAGGGGGCTTTTTTGTTTATTAAACTACTTCCCTTCCCCCTCTCTTAAACGAACAGATTTTAGGGGTGAATTGTCAAGATTCATCCAGCGCCGCATACTTCTGCCAGAACCGTACGGCCTCCGCCCATTCCTCCGATGAATAGTGGGCTTTGGTCCCCCCAATCAACTCCAATTGGTTTCGCATCATAGTCACGGCCCCCATGGGCAGTTTATCCACCCCTGCC
>Ga0206683_10001062_pt1 | contig 19278 bp, 13 predicted proteins | sample M280m12015metaG_FD_155483 | JGI IMG/M metagenome (GOLD analysis project Ga0206683, IMG submission 155483) | Ammonia-oxidizing marine archaeal communities from Monterey Bay, California, United States - M2 80m 12015 | ecosystem: Environmental > Aquatic > Marine > Intertidal zone | place: USA...
GAAAGGTTTCGAAAATTTATTTCTTCAACCTTGTTATGATGAATCCAAAGATGCCGGATTTAATGGTAAAACTTTCCACGGTACTTTTGAGAGAGTAATGCAAAATCCAGGTTGGAATTTATCGTTGCAGACACACAAATGGATGGGGGTCGATTAATGGCCAAACAGGCAATCATGGCGTTCTCGGGTGGAATGGATTCTACAGGGCTTCTAATGCACCTTATAGCCAACGATTACACTGTTCACACACTGTCCTATGATTACGGACAGAAACATAAGATAGAATTGGACAGAGCCAAGGCAAACATCCAATATTTGAAAAATCACAATATTCAGGTTTCACACAAAATAGTTGATTTACAGTCTGCAATGAAAATTTTCCATTCAGCATTGACCACCGAAGATTATGAGATTCCAGAAGGTCACTATGAAGAAGAACAGATGAAACAGACTGTCGTTCCAAATAGAAATGCAATTTTTGCTTCAATTCTTTACGGCTATGCACTTTCGATTGCTTTGAAAGAAGACCAAGAAATTAAGATAGGATTGGGAGTTCATTCTGGTGATCATGCAATTTATCCAGATTGCAGACCTGAATTCTACGAAGCATTAGAAAACGCATTCCAAGTTGGCAACTGGGATAGCGACAAAGTTTCGTTTTACTTGCCATATATTGATGGCAACAAAGAATCTATTTTGAGAGATGCCGAACAATCTCTGAATAAATTAGAACTTGATTTTGATACTGTATTTTCTAATACAAATACCAGCTATAATCCCGATGAACTGGGAAGAAGTAGTGGTACCAGCGGAGCAGACGTAGAACGAATCCTAGCATTTCATGCAGTCGGAAAAGTTGATCCCTTAACTTACGTCAAACCGTGGCCCCAAGTTTTAGAAGATGCTATCAACATAGAAAATAAACATAGGGAGAAAATATGAGCGAGAAATACACATCTACCAAAACTTACCGCAATTTACCATGCGCCCACCGTCAATGGAGACATGATGGTCACTGTGCCTACATACACGGGTATTCCAGAGAATATACATTTCATTTTGATGCTAAATCAATGGATAAGCACGGCTGGGTAGTTGGTTTTGGAGATTTGAAAGAACTCGGTAAATATTTGATTGAGATGTATGATCATACAATGTTAATTTCGGAGGATGATCCTGAACTAGATACTTTCAAAGGATTACATGAAAAAGGGCTTTGTGATTTACGAATAGTTCCTGAAACAAGTTTAGAGGGTAGTGCCAAGACTGCATTAGAGAAAGCCAATGCAATTCTTTCTAGAATTACAGATGGCAGGGCTCGTTGTTTCAAGGTAGAAGCTCGAGAGAACGACAAGAATTCTGCAATATATGAATTAAAGAATTGATTTATATATTAATAAAATAGCTAAAATAAGTAAAACTGAACCTATCATTCTATCTACTAGTATAGAATTCGCCCTGAGTTTATTGATTATTGAAGTCCCAGCCAAGAATATCGCAACCAAAACATACCAAATTGTATCTATCAAACCAGCTACTATAGCCATAACTATGCGATCTGAAGAAGGCATATTCGGATCAATAAATTGACTAAAAACGGCTACAAGAAAAACTAATATTTTAGGATTAAGAAATGATATCATAAAACCTTCAGCAAATCCTCGACGTCCGCTATTTGGATGTTCATCAGGTTTATCCGAAGGTTGATAAGTCAACATATTGTAAGAAAGCCATAGTAAAATTACAGCCCCCGACCACTGCAGAAAAGTGAATGCTGATTCATTTGCAACCAAAATTGCTGATAAACCTGTAACTGCAAGAAAGGCATATATTGTAAAACCAATACCATGTCCTATTCCTGTTAGAACTCCCTGTGAACGCCCTCCTGAAATTGTATTTCTAAGAACTACTGCTAAACTTGGACCTGGAGACATTGCACCTAATGCACAGACAAATGACATGCCCAGTAGTGCCGTAAAATCCATAATTAATCCTGCCTAAAACTAATTGTTGTAGCGCCAAGTCCTTTATCTTTTAATTTCAAAACGGAAACTTCAGGATATATGCTCTCAATATCTCTTCTGAGTCCATCTTTACTTTGAATGTAATCTTTGATAACATTACCTAAATGATATCCATGAATCAACTCTATTGATGAATTCGAATTTGACCAAGCCTCAGCCACAGATACTTGTGATTTTATTTTGGCTTCAGATAAAGGAAGACCATGAAGATCCACCTGCATATTAAATTTATATTCCTAATATTTCTTTGGTCTTTTTAGGATTATCAGTAGTTAGGGCAACATCGGCGACATCTAACTCCATTTTCATTATGTAAAAAGAAATAATATTAATCTTTGCATCGCTCAGTTTGGTAGCCATATTAGCTAAGGCACCAGGCTCGTTAGATAATGTGGTTAAAATTAATTCATTCGTTTCAAAATCTCTCCCCATTGATTTCAAAAGATTGGCAGTTGCTTCTTCATCATCTGTGACCATCGTTACAGAAGGACTAGAACGCCCCATTCCAACACATCCCAATATGTTAATCCCACCATCTCCAACTGCTGAAGCTACATCAGCTAATTCTCCAGGCTTATTAGTTAAGGATACATTGAATTCTTTCATAATGTTTCTCTGCCAAGGTCATATATATTAATTATGCCTAATTTTTATTTAGTTTACGTGTATTTAACAAAGCGACCATCATAGAAGTGAAAACAACTAAAGTAAATGGTAAAGAAGGTGAATCCTCTTTGGAGGGATAAACTGCATCACCAATGTTAAGAGGAACAGTAACAGGAGCACTAATACCTTCTGAACTCACTGCTCGAACCCAAATTGTATGGTTTCCAGTACCTAATTGTGTAGTCATAACATCAATTTCAGATAAAGAATCTATACTGTGCCAGATGTCTTCAATGAGAATATCCCGCCATTCAATATGAGAAGCATTACCTTCAACATCAAAATATAAGTTTTCATTTTCATTTACATAAAATCTGGATGCTGTATCATTCCCACCATCAGTTTCATTCCCTTCATAGATAATAACCGAAGTATCTGCACTTATGTTAATTGAAAGTGATGCATCATATGTGATTGCCTCCGCTAATGCCATATCCATCTCCACAAAACCCCAACCATAATCATTGTTTGGTCTTACAGGATGACTTAGCCATCTATATTCTGCAGTAGATTCGAGTATGCTACGAATCATTAAGGGTTGTAAATCAGGATTAGCTTGATGCAAGAGAACGGCCATGCCCGCAACCATAGGTGTTGCCATACTTGTTCCAGACATTGAAACATAAGCATTACCACTGTTAGCTTCAACCGACATAACTGCTGAACCAATTGCAGCAATATTTGGCTTTATCTGACCTTCATGTGTCGGACCTTTACTTGAATAAACTGCTAATTGACGACTGTCCTCTGTTGCACCCACAGTAATTACATCTTTAGCAGCGCCAGGCGTACCAATTGTGCCATAAGCTGCTGAATTACCTGCAGCGATCATCAATGCTATTCCATGAGCAACCATTTCATTAGCAAGAGTAGTAACACGCTCTTCTTGTTCCTGAGTTAATTCAGAAACCCAAGCACCACCAAGTGACATCGAAGCTGAACGAATATTATATTTTATTTGATTATCAATTGTCCATTCCATTCCTTTCATTACTTCAGCAAAACTACCGCTTCCACCACCATCTAATACCTTAACGCCAACTAGTGTAGCACCAGGTGCAACACCTCGGTATGGAGTTTCACCGGTACTCATAGGCCCATCATCAATTGAACCAGTACCTGCAGTTATGCCTGCACAATGCGAACCATGCCCATGATCATCATATGCTTGTGTTGTCCCACTTCCATCATCTCCACTACCATCAAGAGCATCGTAAAATGCAACAACTTTCGGATCATCAGTTGTAGGATCATCATCAAAATCATTAATACCTACATGATTCGGATCTATACCTGTATCAATTATTGCAACACTTACGCCTTCACCTGTATATCCAAAATCCCAAACTGTATCAACATGATGGATTCCAATAGCATTATCCAGAAGTATATGTAATTCACCATTAAGAGTCAAAAATACTACTCCTTCTACATTCAATAAATCATCTAGTCTATTTACATCAACCAATCCAGAAATAATAGGAATATGGTGGAAACGCCAATTTGGATTAAAGCCAACTTCTTGAACCAATAATTCTTCATCTAATTGAGTGGGCATATGGTCAAAATCAACTAAAACAGAAATTTTCCCATCCTCTATAAATTTACCTTGTTCTAATGCCATATCAAGAATATCATGCATATGATTCTTGTCCTTGTCCATACGTGTATTATCCCACCAAGTTCCATCTATTTTTGACTCTTGTAGTGATGAAAATGAAACAATTGTGTAATTACCGGAATCATCATTCAAAGATAACATTGGATGAAGGCAAAGCATGATGGTTATCATCACTGCAATGAATATACGCATATCATGCCATTAACTATGCATTAAAAAAATATCTTCAGAAAAATGGTGGACCCGTCGGGATTTGAACCCGAGGCCTCCTGCTTGCAAAGCAGGCGATCTTCCAGGCTGATCTACGGGCCCGATAAATGGGAATCAGAGAAAGGGGGTGATAAGGACAACTATTGGTTAACGCTTTCCAGTTTGAACATTCCAAAGTTTGAAATATTGTGATTTATTGTCTAATAACTCTTCATGTGTTCCTGATTCTACTACTTTACCATCATCTAAAACAATGATAGAATCACTATGTCTAATCGTCGATAACCTATGAGCTATTACTATAGTTGTTCTATCTTTTGATATAATTTCAAGAGATTTTTGAAGAGCCTCTTCTGTTTCATTATCAACAGATGATGTAGCCTCATCAAGAACTAATATTGGTGCATTTTTCAAAACAGCCCTAGCAATTGAAAGACGTTGCCTTTGTCCACCTGATAACTTGTGACCACCCTCTCCAATTTGAGTTTCATATCCAAATGGTAATTTCATAATAAAATCGTGAGCTTCAGCAGTTTTGGCTGAAGATATTATTTCTTCTTCAGTTGCCCCATCTCTACCGTATGCTATATTCTGCATAACTGTCCCGGGAAACAAAATAATTGTTTGAGTTACCAGTGAAATAGAGGATCTAAGACTCTTAATCTTCAAATCTTTAATTTCACTTCCATCCAAGAATATTTTACCTGATGAATTATCATGAAATCTAAGCAATAAACGAATCAAAGTTGTTTTGCCACTTCCTGTAGAACCTACTATCGCCTGTGTTGTGCCTGGCTTTATTGCTAAACTTAAGTTAGTAATCACCTCATCTCTCTCAGGATAAGCAAAATTAACATCCTCAAATCTTATGTCTCCCTTAACTTTAGTTATATCTAATTCTTTGTCACCTTCTTGAACACTTATCTCTGTTTCAAGTAAATTCAAAACTCTAGTTGTAGAAACCATTGCTCTCTGATACAAATCAAATGTTTCTCCTAATCTTGTTAAAGGCCAAAGTAATCTTTGCATCATAAATATCATAACACTATACGATGCGATTTCCATACCTCCATTAAGTGTAACTATTCCTCCATGCAGTAAAGTTGCTGTGAATCCAACCAAAATAGCCATTCGGATTAATGGTACAAAAGCTGCACTCAATCTTATTGCTTTACGATTTGCTTCACGATATTTTTGTGATGCTGCTCTTACTCTTTCAATTTCAAGCTCTTCACTCGTAAAACTTTTGATAGTACTTATTCCACTTAAATTATTAGAAAGAAGAGCATTCAACAATCCCACTTCCTTTCGGACCTCTGCATATCGAGGACCTATACGTGATTGGAACCTAAATGAACCCCAAATAATTACTGGAATGGGAATAACTGAATAAATTGCTATAGCTGGTGAAATGTAAAAGAAAATTGCACTAATAATTACAACCGTAGTTCCAACTTGCAATAATTCATTTGCTCCTTTGTCAAGAAACCTTTCCAATTGATTAATATCATCATTCAGAATTGACATCAATTCACCTTTGGATTGATCGCTAAACCAAGCCATTTCCAATTCTTGAATATGGGAATATGCATCCAATCTCAACTCATGCTGAACTGTTTGCGCTAAATTTCTCCACAAAACTCCATAAATATATTCAAAGAGAGATTCAAAAACCCAAATTATAACGGTTAAAATTGAAAGAATTATTAATTGTTCTTTAGGATCTGTATATCCATAATTCGATAATACAGATTCTTCTTGCCTAGCCACGACATCTACTGCAGCCCCAATTAACAATGGAGGTGCTAAATCAAATATTTTATTCAAAATAGAAAATAAAGTAGCTAACCACATCGTAGAACGGCGTTCTTTCATATGTGATATAAGACGATAAATTGGTGCCTGTTCTGCCATTATTTCACTCTCGCATAATGTTCATTTGATACTTTTTTCAATGGAAATACCTCGTTAAGACTCGACCTAACAATATAGTCTATCTCTTTACCTTCTAAGGCCTTGATTTCTAAACGTTCCTGCACTGTTATCTCAGTAGCCAGTTTAGCTTTAGATTCGTCCAGATATGTTATTGGACTAGGTACATCCCCAAGAATCATAATTCTTTTCTTGTCAGGAGCAAAAAATTGAGGAGTTGCTGATAACAAAGCCTTGGTGTATGGATGTTGGGGATTGAAAAAAAGCTCTTCAGTATCAGCTTCCTCGACAACTTTACCTAAATACATAACTGCTAATCTATCACACATGTATTCTATAACTGATAAGTCATGTGAAATAAATACATAAGTTAAATTGAATTTTACTTGTAAATCATTCAATAAATTAAGAATTTGAGCTTGGACGGATACATCTAATGCTGAAGTTGGCTCATCCAAAACTAATACTTTGGGATCCAAAGCTAAAGCCCTTGCAATTACTATCCTTTGACGTTGACCGCCTGAAAACTCATGAGGATATCTATACAAATGTTCTTCACCAAGTCCAACATTATTCAATAATTCAATAACTTTACTCCTGAAATTCTCCGTTTTTCCATGTATTACTAGAGGTTCTCCTACTATGTCTTTAATTAACATTCGAGGATTTAAAGCTCCCATTGGGTCTTGAAAAACAACACCAATCTGACGACGGAATAGACGTAATTCCTCATTTGTTAAATTTTCAAGATTACGCCCTTTCTGTCCTAGAAACTGGTCTGATAAAAGTACAGAACCAGAGGTAGGTTCAACTAATCTCAATAATGTTCGCATTAATGTTGTTTTACCACATCCACTCTCTCCAACAATACCAAACGTTTTACCCTCTTCAATATTCAAATCGACACCATCTAAAGCTTTGACTAATGCGATATCAGTTCCCCAAACATTTTTCACTGGGAAATGTTTTCTTAAATCCTTAATCTGAATAATATATTCTCTCATCATATAGAACCATATTCTCCAGTATCTGGTACTTTTAGTCTTTCTTTGCCACCTTTAGGTATTGCATTTAGCAATGCTTTAGTATAAGGGTGCTGAGGATTCTTAAATATGTTATTTACAGTATTCTCTTCAACTATTTTTCCTTTGTACATTACGGCTACTCTTTCACAAGTTTCAGCTACAACCCCTAAATCATGAGTAATTAATAGAACAGACATATTCTCTTCTTTTTGAATATCTTTAATCAGTTGAAGAATTTGAGCCTGGATAGTTACATCCAATGCAGTAGTAGGCTCATCAGCAATTAGCATCTTTGCTTTACCTGCTAAGGCCATGGCAATCATGACTCTTTGCTGCATCCCTCCACTCAATTCATGAGGATATGAACTAGCAATCTGTCTAGGGTTTGGAAGCTTGACCTTGTCTAAGGATTCCATCACCATAATATCTAATGCAGAATCTGGAATATCTTGCTGCAAGTAGTCTCGTAAAAGCATTAATACTATAACAAAGAAAAAAGGTAAGCCAAAACTAAATTGTCCAAGCATTGCAAAAAGGGAAATAAAAGAGATACATATCGCTAATACAGTAAATTCAATACCTGGAGAAAAACTAAACTTTTTACTAGTATAAACGGGTATATCATTATCCGAAGCTTTTTGGCGTAGTTCTTTATCCTGATGGAGTGTTAAGACTTCTCCTATTTGTTCATTAATTGTCATTACTGGATTCAATGCTGATAACGGATCTTGGAAGATAATACCTACTTCACCACCCCTTATTTCTCTCAATCTTCTTTCGGAAACATATGTTATATCCTCTCCATTCAATAATACTGTACCCTCAACTACTTCACCCGTTTTGGGAAGTAACTGTAATGCCGAGTAACATGTTACTGATTTACCGCTCCCAGTTTCCCCAACTAAACCAAAAATTTCACCATCCTTAACAGATAAATTAACACCATCAAGTGCCTTGACAACACCATCATAAGTATTGAAATTTGTTTTTAAATCTTTTATCTCTAACATCTAATTCCTCTGTTTAGGGTCAAGAATATCTCGAACACCATCTCCTAGTAAATAAAAGCCAAAAGCCCAAAGGGCTACAGCTAGTCCAGGGAAAAAGAAACCCCACCATTCTCCCTTAAGCATATCATCCTGACCAAATGCAACGAGTTTACCCCACTCAGCAAGATCTGCTCCGCCACCAAAACCAAGAAATCCTAATGCTGCTAAAGAAAGGACAATACCTCCCATATCCATAGTTGCTATAACTATGATTGAAGTTATACAATTAGGCAATACATGCTTAAAAATAATTCTAAAATCAGAAGCTCCAGCAGCTTTTGCAGCTTCAATATAAGGCAATTTCCGAATCCTTAATGCTTCAGCTCTAATAACTCGCGTGAAGCCCGGCCACCAAACTATAATCAAAGCATACATCAGCATTTCTATAGAATTATCTCCTGTGACTGCAATAATTGCTAATGCCAATACTAAACCAGGTATTGCAATAAATACATCAGTTATCCGCATTATGATATCATCAACTTTACCACCATAATAACCTGATACTGCTCCAATTATGGCTGCAATAAAAGTGCCTGTTAAGACTACCTTAACTGCTACATCTAAAGAAGTTCGGCTTCCCCAAACAATACCATAATATATATCATATCCTCGATCAGTACTTCCTAGAATATATCCATCCTCTTGTCCTGATTCAGCAGTACATGAAAAATAGCAAGGAGGCTGGTGATCATAATTGAATTCAAAATGTTCTTCCATACTCATAACATCTCTCTGATTCTCTGAGGGAGGGGCTAAGAAAGGTGCAAAAAGGGCAATTGATAGTAAAGAGATAACTAAGAACAATCCTAACATGGTCAATGGATTTCTCCTGATTTGATAAGCTGCTCTTTTTAATTCATCATATTTAGGAGCAAAACTTTCCTGTATCTCAGCCCAGTTGTATAAAACATATAATGAATAAAATACCAAGGAAAAAAATAATAATATCATGAACAAACCAGTCAAAATCGACCAGATAACAAAAAGCGTTCCTACAAATAAACCAACTAACAATAAATCCTCTGGATTTTGTGTTAATCTAATTGCAACAGAGTACAAAACTAATAAGGATAAAGAAATTATGATTAATGAACTAAAAACTACAGCTATGCTAATGTCCATAAAAGTTGCTAAAAGCAATAAAACTGAAAAAGAGACAACTATGATTTCACCGAGACTTAAATGACCACCCAACTCAACACGGGGATCTAAGAAAGCGTATAATATATCTACAATAAGATTAGCTATAATGTATAGAAATGCAGAAAATAAAGTGTAAGCTAGAATCGCAGATACATCTAAACTACGCATCGCAGTAATTGCCCAAGCACCCAAGCCGGGCCAAGTAAAAATGGTCTCAGTCAAAACTGAACCATTGATTAAACCAGCAAATCCCATCCCTAGTAATGTAACTGTAGGAATCATAGCATTTGGTGCTCCATGTCCAAAAGTTACCTGCCTTTCAGACAATCCCTTGGCTTTTGCAGTTCTAATATAATCTTGACCCAAAACATCCAACATGTTGCCCCTCATTAGCCTAATAATAGTAGCCATTGAACCGTAAGCAAGAACTGTAGCTGGAAGAATCATATGTTTTAGTGCATCCATAAAATGAGGTAAAGAACCAGCTGCAATTGCATCAATTAATAGAAAATTTGTATCCATTTTAATAGGGTCTGTAATTTCCCAAAGAATAGGATCATAACGTAGACTTAAGGGAAGTAAATCCATCTTGAAGGCAACAATATATTGTAGAAATAGAGCAAACCAAAATATAGGAATAGCTGAACCAAATAATGCAAATAATCTAATACTATGATCATGCCATCTATTCTGGCGAATCGAAGAAAAAATGCCAAGCGGTATTGCAGTAGCAACAGACACTATGAAAGCTAAAATAGATAATTCTAAAGTCGCCGCAAATTTTTCGGGCATAGCTTCAGAAACGTCTTGATTAATTACCTTAGAATAACCCCATTCAAAAGTAATTATATTTCTCAAATATGTAATATATTGATACTGTATTGGCTCATCAAGATTATGTTTATCAATTAATTCGGCATACTGCTCCGGAGTAGTCTTTTCAGTGACATATGGAGCTAAAGGGTCACCCATTCCATATGAAAGATAAAAAGTAATGAGTGTAACACCCAGTAGAACTGGTATGGTCAGTGCCAAGCGCCTAACTACATAAATCCAAAGTTTCACTGTTCGCTAAGGAGTGTTTTACTTAAGATAATACTCTGCCTAACTTTTGCTCAAAGTATAGAAAAGAGTCCCATGCATCATATTGTGATACCAGCCATTCACCCAATCTCTCCAAATCTTATATCCTATTGATTGAGATGACCAAATGTATAGTGCCTTATCATGCTCTAAATCAGCTAAATCAAAGTATAAATCTTCTCTTGTGGATATGTCTGACTCGGATGCTGCACTCATTATTAAATTATCAATATCATCATATGCAAAACCTAAGTAATGTGCAAAGTGCCCTTCACTATGTAAGAAAGGATGTGCATAGTTATGAGGATCAGCATAATCTGGAGCCCAACCCAAAAAGAAAAGAGGCAACTCATTGGCTCTTAATTTGTCTAAATATGTAGGCCATTCAAGTCCTTGTACCTCAACATTAAAATTTGGGTTCATTTCTTCTAAAGCATTTTCTAACAACAATAATGCATTCAATCTTACATCATTTCCTAAGTTGTAATAAGCAGTTATGGTAAAACCAGAGTCCCAAACACCTGCAGTTTCAAAATGCTGTTGTGCCATAGCTGGATTATAACTGTATTTAGGGCCATTAGCATCATAACCTAGTAAGCCATCAGGTATAGGGCCTGTAGGTTGCTTACCCCATCCATCTAAAATATCATCAATATAAGAATCATAATTAAAAGAATAACAGAATCCTTTTCGTATGTCCTCATCAGTAAAGAAATCACTTGATGGGGCTGTATTCTCATAATTAGCAATATTGTGGTTGAAACCTATGAAACCCATACTTAATGAAGGTAGATTACCTTCATATTGCATTCCATCATATGTTAGCACTTCTTCACGATAATTAGGTTCAACATATACTGAGTCTGCATTACCTGATCTTAATTCTAAAATACGTGCAGATTGATCATTATTCTTCTTTAGTAAAACTGTCTCAATATAACCTGAGGTCGTTATGCCAAATGATTGTCGTTGATTATCAGTCCAACCTCTCCAGTAATTAGGATAATATTGCATTAAAACATACTGTTCAGGCACCCATTTACCTCCATAATCTTCATTCATCATATAAGGGCCAGTACCCATCACTTCTTTTTGAATACCTGGGCATTCGACTCCAGGTATAGGGCTACCACAACCCTTGCTAGAAACCCAATCTTTCGAAAGTATTGAAGCTCCATTATAGGCCATAATTGGTAAGAAACGTGGGGCTGATTGATTCAAAATAAATTGAACAGTATATTGATCTATCTGGACAATACTATCTGCAATACCATCCCCATCGTCATCTGTTTTATCTAATAATTCAGTGTACATCCATGCAGGACCTGCTGCAAGATCCATTACAATAAGACGATTCAAGGAAAATACTACATCAGAAGCATCCATTGGAGAACCATCATGGAAAGTTACTCCTTGTCTAATTTTGAAAGTGTATGTAAGGCCATCTGGAGATATGCCTCCATTAGATACAGAAGGAACTTCTTCAGCTAATATTGGAATTAAACTATCAGTCCTTTCGCGATCATAAAACACTAACGTTTCATACGTATTAGCAAGAATAGAACCGCTAGCTGAATCATAAGCTTCAGCAGGATCCAAACTTACGGGATCACCAATTGATACTGAGGTGTAAACTGTAGGGTCAGGAGATGTTTGACCGGAAGTTTCATCAGATATTACTCGTATTGTACGGTATACAATATCTGATTTTCCATCACTATCTGTTACTGTCAATGTTACTGGATAACTACCAACTGCAGTAGTAGCAGTTAAACCACCTGAAGAACCAAACTTGTGGGTTACACTAGAACCTGTAGCAGTTGCAGTTTCTTCTCCAAATGTCCATGACCAATCTGTGATATCTGAAGTTGAAGCTGAATTATCTACCCAAGACCAAGAACCTGCACCGCTAAATTCAATCTCAGAACCCGAAGCTATGACTGAAGATTTAACCGAGATTATAGCATGTGGTGGAGAATCGGATGATTGTGAAACTTCAGGATGTAAAACTGTAATGTAAGTTAATTTCCGATCATTTGTACCAACTGCGCCTTTATCATCTGTAACTGAAAGAGAAACAATAAAGTCTCCAGGATACAAGAATTTATGTATTTCTTGCTTATTAGTTCCAGTAGTTCCATCTCCAAAATCCCATTTATAAGATACAACTGTACCATCTTCATCAGTTGATTCTGAACCATCAAACTGAATAGAAGTACCCAGATCAACAACTTTCGGTCCAGAAACAACAGATACCACGGCTACTGGATTCAAATTAGAACCTAAAACTTCTTCAGTTCCTAGAATATCTAAACAACCTGTGAACAGGAGTAGGCCTACAATGGCCAGCGAGCTGAATTTACCAAATATTTTTTTCATTGTTGTACCGTTATTGTAAACTGAGAACCGGGAGATGAACCGGAAGGAACCTGAACATTTACCACTTGCCCACTAGGCATTGTAACTGTCAATACTTGACCTGGAACTACACCTGGAGGAACTGTTATGGTCATTGTTGAAGGCTGACTTATTGGTGGTGCTACTGGTTGTGGAATTGCAGCCATACTTTGTGGATATTCAGCAAGAGGTGCTGGACCTGGTGCAGCCGGCGCCACAGGAGGTGCTACAGGCGCCATAACTGGTGGTGCTGCAGGCATTCCCCAATCATCTTCTACAGAAGGCTGTTGTTTTCCTTTTATCATATTATAAAAATCATAAACAACAAGTCCAATACCAACACCAATACCAACAATCATAAAGCTAACAAAAATATATTCATTGCTCGTTGATAATCGGCCATTAATGGAATCCGGACTTAGACCTGGTGGGCTATTTTGATATCCGTCTGGAGTCTCGTGTCCATCTGAATCTTTAACAACTTCAAACGAAATTATTACACTACTGCCAATTCCAAAATCACTCATTAGGTTAGATTTGAAAATAAAAGGTATGTCATTTTCAGCTTTACCAATAGACTCTAACCATATTTTAGTATTACCATTATCATCTTCCATCCGAGCAATCTTATCAACTATCATAACATTGCCTCCAACCTCATAATCCTCGAATTTATCTATGCCTGTTGATGAGTCTATTTGATCAACAAAAGTTTGTCCATCTATTGCCATAAATTTGGGGAAAATTATGGTTAAACCAAGAATTCCTACTAATACCAAAACAGCACCAACTGTCATTAATAGATTGAACCGCACGTAATTACACTCTTACGTATTGATTTAAGACTTATGCAATAATCTTCTTTCGGTAATACACTGCTGAAGCTACAATAAGAATCGCTAATAATGAGTAAGAGAGCATTACTAAGATATTTTCAGATGAAGATTCTGGAGATTCTCCATAAGCATAAAATTCTGAATACGCAGATATCGAATGCATATCATTTGAATCAACTGATCTAACGAGTACTGTATGGTCTCCAGTAAAATATAAATCTTCTAAATCTAAATTAATTATCCAGTCAATATAAATTGAAGCATTGGAACCTGGAGAATATTGTGCTTCCATCCACGGCTTACCATCTACACTATATTCTATTCTATCTACTGAACCACTTCTTGACCAAGAATGACCTGTAATCGTATTGCTATTGCTCCCTGTTTGCCATCCCGTTTCTGTACTAATTATGTAAGTTTGTAAATCCGTATTAATATTATCCGTATCTGTATTCAATAATGATGATTTAACTGCAGCATGAGCATCGACCATTCCCCAACCGAAATGGCGATTCCAATAAGGATCAAGTTCTGGTGCTGTTGCCCATGGACCCTCTTCAACACCCTCTCCATCAGCAGAGGTAAGAGTCTCTCGCCTTTCAGAAGTAAGCCTGAGTATTTCTCTAATAGCTAAGGGATCTAAATCTGGATTGGCTTCAATCATTAATGCAATAACTCCTGAAACTGAAGGTGTTGCGTATGAAGTTCCGCTACCTCTACCACTATACCCATTACTTGCTGCATCTTGACCCGGAATTCTATTGTAGCAACTACCGCTAGCATGGCATGCTTCGGCTTGAACTATATTCGTTCCTGGTGCAGAAACATCAGGTTTCATTTCATCATATGGATTACCATCATTATTATCTCTACGAGGACCACGACTAGAGTAGGATGCTATACCATCATCAGCACGATCAATACTGTTCTTATCATCAAGAGCACCAACTGTTATTGAAAGACTAGAGGAACCCATACCTGAAAAGCCATCATTTTCTGAACCATCATTACCTGCTGCCACACTAACCACAATTCCTGCCAAAGTAGCTTCATCTAAAATAAGGGAAAACATATCTGTGCCATCTGAACCTCCATTTTCATGAGAAGTAATTCCCCAGGATAATGAGATTATATCAATACCATAGCTTTCATTTTCTGCACCTGGCCAAGCTGTATCCTTGTTTTCAATTACCCAATTAAGACCATCCATGGCAGATTCATAAAATTCCTGTTCTAAAATATAATTCTCAAATGGTCCTGCTCCAACTGCAGTTCCAATTCTAACATCCACCAAATTAGCATCCGGTGCTGATCCTGTAAAATTAGAAGCTTCACCGTTTGGCAGTATACCAGTACTAGTTGCCATGCCTGAACATGCAGTTCCATGTTGATTTTGATCATCTGGGTCAAAAGAGCCATCATCTTCTTGAAAAGAAGCAAGGCATAATGCATCATCTGAGCAAACGGCATCATAGCCTGCAATAAATTTACCATCTAATCCGGGATGCTCATTATCAATTCCAGTATCTACTATTGCAATATTAACGCCTTTACCACTAACTCCTAAAGACCAAGCACCCGCAGGATAAACTGATGAATTACTAGCCTTAATTGCAGGAGTTTGAACATCACCATAAAATACAACACTACCATATGGTTCTACCATTGTAACATTAGGTAGAGAACCAAGTTGAAGATATAAACTCGAATTAACATATCCTAATAAAAGTGCATTTACTGAGTTAATATTATACCTTATTTCTAAACCAAGATTTGTTAAGATTTCAACATCTTCTTTAGTAGGTTCAGAAATATAAGAGATACTAACAGGATATTGACCTTTAATTGTTTCTAACCAATCTACCACTCCATTACGATTAATATCTCTTTCAGTAGTTTGCCACCAATTAGACTCTTCCCATATATATGTCTTAACTTCAGGAATTTCAGAAAGAGACAAATTACGCTCATTTTCAGAACCAAGACCAGACATTGGTATTGTTGAAAAAACTAAAAGAGCGACCATCATTAGTGCATTGAATCTACGCATATACAATAATACGATATAATACGCATCATAAAAGTATTTAGGTAATTAAATTACCCCAAAACCACCGCCGCCAGGTGTTTTGATTATTATTGTTTCACCTTTTTCTACAACTCTTTCAACTTTACTCTCTAACCTTATTTCTTTGCCATGACTTCTTATTGAATTTAAACCACATTCACCTGATTCTCCACCGAAGAGTCCATATGGAGCTCTACTCCTTCTTTCAGAAACTATCGATACTTTTCTAGGTTCTAAGAAATGTAATGAGCGGACGACACCATTTCCTCCTCTATGTTTACCATCACCGCCTGAATTCTTACGTATACTAAATTCTTCAAGTCTTATTTCTTTGAATCTTTGTTCAAGAATCTCAGGATCAGTGGATCTAGTATTAGTCATATGAACTTGAACTGCTGAGGCACCATGAGAATCTTCAGTAGCTCCTGAACCTCCCGCTATTGTTTCATAATATTGCTTTCCAGAATTATCTAAATTACCAAAAACAAAATTATTCATTGTACCTTGAGAAGCTGCTGCAATTCCTAAAGCCCCAAGTAAAACATCAGTAACCCTTTGAGAAGTTTCAACATTTCCTCCAACAACTGCTGCTTTATTGTTAGGATTTAGCAAAGAACCCTTTGGTATCTTAATTTCAATTAAGTCCAGACATCCAGAATTTAGGGGAATTTCTCTATTAATTAGTAATCTAAAAACATAAAGAACTGCAGCTTTAGTAACTGCAATAGGTGCATTAAGATTATTATGCATTTGGGGACTAGTACCTGCAAAGTCAACAATAGCTTGATAAGGATATAAGGAATTAGAAGATTCTTTAATTATTAAATTTACACATATTTTAGACCCATCATCTAAATAATCTTCAAATTCGACCTCTTTGAATTCTTTACCATCTAAATAATTTTCCAAAGCATCGCTCATTGCCTCAGCTGAATTATTTCGAATATATCCCATATATGACTGAACTGTTGAAATACCATATTTCTTTATTACATCTTCAATGCCTTTAATTCCGTTCTGAACTGAAGCTATCTGAGCATTTACATCATTTTTTCTTTCCTCTAAATTTCTTGCAGGATAATCAGAAGAAGTGAGCAAATCTTCAAAATCTTTCTCTCTAAAAATACCATTCTCAACTATTAAAAAATTATCAATAATTATTCCTTCTTCCTCAATATTTGTTGAAAAAGGTGGAATAGAACCTGGAGTTATTCCACCAATATCAGCATGATGCCCTCTACTAGCTGCATAAAATATTGGTTTATCATTGTCTGAAAAAACAGGAGATATAACTGTTAAATCTGGAAGATGCGAACCACCTTTATGGGGATTATTAATCAAATAAAAATCCCCTTTTTTCATAGTATTTTTATTTGAATCTATAATCGATTTAACTGACTCGCTCATCGCACCTAGATGAACTGGAACATGTGGTGCATTAGCAACTAAATTACCGTCACCATCAAATAAAGCACATGAAAAATCTAATCTTTCCTTAATATTTACAGAATGGGCCATATTTCTAAGAGTGTAACCCATCTGTTCCGCAATACTCATAAATAAGTTATTGAAAATTTCGAGAGAAATGGGATCTCTTTTATCAGATATATATCGCTCTACGAAACTCTCCTGCTCTATGATTAAGTGATTAAATTTATTACATCTAAATGAAAATCCAGGTTCAATTAAGATTGATGAATATTCATCATAAATCATCATAGGACCCATAGATTTTTTACCAATAGGTATCAAATCTCTTGAAATAAAAGGTACCTTAGAATATTTATCTTTAAAAAAGATTTTATGTTCGGTCAAAGACTTTGAGAATTTAGTAGATTTCATTTCACTCTGAATCTCTGGAATTCGAGTATTAGCTCCATAAACTTCAACCTTTATATTTGCAATTTCAATCGTACCGGATGGTTTAAATCCAAAGATTTTTTGATATCTTTCTGTGAAAGCTTTAGTTATACTATCTATATCTTCTAAAGAAACTGTTAAGTGACTATCAGTACCAATTATCCTAATATCAATTAAATAATCGGACCTAATATTCTCTGAGTCTATACCTAAATTTTCTAATTCTAAAACATAATCTAATTTAATTCTTCTACATATTTGAGAAGCCTCAATCAATGAATCTTTATTCAAGGGACTTACAAAAGATTGGATTCCATATCTAAACTGCTCAGCATTTGCAATACCATAGGCCGATTGTAAACTTGCTAAGGGATGAATTATTATCTTCTTAATTCCAAGAATTTTAGCTATTCCACAACTATGTTGTGGTGAAGCCCCTCCAAAACAAATTAAACCATATTTTCTTATATCATAACCTCTAGAAACAGATATTTCTTTAATTGCATTACTCATTTTTTCGTTAGCAATATCTATGAAGCCTAAAGCTAATTCTTCTATTGAGAAACTAGATGAAGTCTTTGTATTGATAATCTCTTTTAATTTTTTAAATTCATTTTCAGCTGATTTTCTGTCTAGTTTTTGATCTTGATTGGGGCCAAAAACAGAAGGGAAATAATCCGGATTTATTCGATTTAGAATAAGATTTGCATCAGTTAATGCTAATTTACCGCCAAGACCATAACATACCGGTCCAGGATTAGATCCTGCTGATTCAGGCCCAACTTGAAGTTTACTTCCATCAAACCAAAGTAATGACCCACCACCTGCTGCAATTGTTTTTACATCTAAACTTGAAGCTTGGAACTCAATTCCACCAGCCTGTACTTCGACAACTTTTTCAAATTCACCACTATATTTGGAAATATCAGTTGATGTTCCACCCATATCGAAGCCTATAATGTCATCGATTTTATTCAAATTACCAATCTTAGCTGCACCAATTACTCCTCCTGCAGGGCCAGACATAATTGCATCTTTTCCATTTAAAGAAAGTGAATCAGTTAATCCGCCTGAACTCTGCATAAACTCCACTGGGATTTTTCCTAATTCATCTTCGATAGATAAAATATATTTATGTAGTATAGGATAAAGATAGGAATCAACTACAGTAGTTTGACCTCGTCCAACAATCTTGATTAATGGAATTACCTTACTTGATATTGAAATATTAGAAAAACCTTGAGATTTTGCTATGTCATAACATCTCTCTTCATGGACTGCATTCTTCCATGAATGCATTAAAACAATAGCTACTGAATCTATCTCTTTATCCTTCAATTTTTTAAGAGCTTGTAACAACT
>Ga0206683_10001063_pt1 | contig 19269 bp, 11 predicted proteins | sample M280m12015metaG_FD_155483 | JGI IMG/M metagenome (GOLD analysis project Ga0206683, IMG submission 155483) | Ammonia-oxidizing marine archaeal communities from Monterey Bay, California, United States - M2 80m 12015 | ecosystem: Environmental > Aquatic > Marine > Intertidal zone | place: USA...
AAATGCTTGAAAAGTACGTTCATACTCGAGGAGCTCTAGCAATGTCGAGATCATATTCAAATAATCCACAAAAGGCATCTTCATCTTACGACTTCTATATAGTCACCGGTAGGAAGATATCAAATAACGAATTGGCAAGTATTGAGCTAGAAAAAAACATTCAATATTCATCAAACCAAAAAAGACTCTACAACGAAAACGGCGGCACACCACACTTAGATGGAGAACACACCGTTTTCGGCAGAGTCATAAAAGGAATGACAGTGGTAGACAAACTCGCAGCTACGCCAACAGACAATAGCGATTGGCCCGTAGAACGCCTAGAAGTTTATATGACTACTCATTCGAGTATTAATTAATTTTCGAAACTTAGTTTAATGAAATTAACAGAGTTAATTTACCAACTTTGCCCGTTTTTACTATGAACGTAGAGCGGGAGTAAGCTAGGATGTTTCGAATTGAGGATGGTCTTGGGCTTAAGCTCTCGACCTTCAAAGTAATTTGCTTCATGCATTTTAGGTTTAGTATTCCCCAAAATAACGCCCAGTTTTTTAAGATATTGTTTCATCGTTTCTATTTAATATGAAGTGAGTTGTACATCATGCTCATCAACAAGTCTTTTTAAATTAATAATAGCGTACCGCATTCTTCCTAATGCAGTATTAATACTAACATCTGTCAAATCTGCTATCTCTTGAAAACTTAGATTTTGATATATGCGCATTCTAACAACTGCTTGTTGTTCAGGTGATAGATAATCAATAAGATTTCTAACGTCAGAATGGATTTGATCTTGAACAAGTTTATCCTCAATATGTGTCTCGCCAGTATCAATCGTGGAAAAAACATCATAGTCATCGCGACTACGTACCATAGGCATCTTTTTATTACGACGAAAATGGTCTATTGCCAAATTATGAGCAATACGGAGTATCCAAGGAAGGAATTTCCCCTCCTCTACATATTTTCCCTCACGTAACAGTCCTACCACCTTAATAAAAGTGTCTTGGAATAAATCGTTTGCAAGATCAGTGTCTCTGACAATAAAATAAATTTTGGCAAAAACTCGCTCTTGATGACGGGATAATAAAATTTCGAAGGCTTGCTCGTCTCCTCCGCGATAAGCACGGATTAACTCGCTGTCAGAATAAGATGCACGCATAACTCTACACTTTTGTTTCAAAATTGCCAGTTTACCTGACGTTTGAAGGATTAATTAGAGTAGAAGTGTTTCTATACGAGGTGTTTTCTGATTTAACTATACTCAATATACAATTTTATTTCATATTAACAAATCAAAGGGTACCTTTCACGTGTTAAAAAGTACTAATAAGCATTTGATGGAGATTACGATTAGGGGGGCTCGCATGCATAATCTGAAGGATATAGATGTAAGTATCCCCAAGAAGAAACTCACTGTTATTACAGGCCTAAGTGGCTCAGGAAAGAGTTCCCTTGCATTTGACACTCTTTATGCAGAAGGCCAAAGGCGCTATGTCGAATCTCTCTCCTCATACGCCCGTCAATTTCTAGGTAGACTAGATAAACCAGATGTAGATTCCATACATGGGCTATCACCGGCAATAGCTATTGAGCAAAGATCGGCCTCTGGAGGACCACGAAGTACAGTTGGAACAAGAACAGAAGTTCACGATTACCTACGAATGCTATACGCAAGAATAGGAAAAACGTACAGTCCTATTTCCGGGGAGCTTGTAAAAAGAGATCGACCTACCGAAATAATAGATAAAATATTATCTCTACCTGAGGACCGTAGATTTTTGGTTGTCGCTCCTATTCTGGAGAAGGAAGATCGATCTAAAGAAAAACATCTAGAACTTCTCCGTCAACAGGGATTTTCCAGAGTACTTACAAAATCCGGTCCTATCCTAATTGATGAAATTCTTGAAAAGAAAAGGCCTGCTGATTTTGATAGTAGCAGTTTACAAATTGTAATAGATAGAATGTCTGTCTCAGCTGCAAAAGAAGAAATGTCACGACTAGCAGACTCTCTTGAAATCGCCTTTTTTGAAGGAGATGGAGATTGTTCTATAGTTTTTTCAGATGAAGAAGATGTTTGGACTTTTAACAACCGATTTGAAAGAGACGGGATGACATTCTCTGAGTCCAGTCCAGATTTATTTAGCTTTAATAGCCCTGTAGGCGCCTGTCCGACTTGTGAAGGATTCGGAAGCACTTTGGGAATAGACCAAAATAAAGTTGTGCCAGACGCTTCAAAGAGTATATATGAAGACGCTATCGCACCATGGCAAAGCGACAGGATGAAGAAGTGGAAGGAAAATTTAATCCTAGGTGCTGAGGAAGCAGGTGTAAACATCCACACACCTTGGCATGAATTAAGTGAAGAAGAGGTGAAAAAGGTTTGGGCTGGCACAAAGAGTTTCAGGGGACTGAACAAATTCTTTGAATATGTAGTAAAAAAGGGATACAAAATTCAGTATCGAGTTATGCTAAGTAGATACAGAGGTAGAGCAATTTGTACTGAATGCAAAGGAGCACGTATTAGAAAAGAAGCGTCTTATGTGATGGTCGATGGCGTCCCTATTACTGAAATCCTTAACTGGCAAGTGAGTAAAGTCCTAACTCATATTCAAAAAATCAACCTAAATGAAAACGACTCATTAATAGCCAAACGACTTATTAGAGAAATAACTGACCGACTTGAGTGTCTCTGTAACCTAGGATTAGGATATTTAACTCTTCTCAGATCAAGTCCGACATTGAGTGGAGGAGAAAGCCAAAGAATTGGACTCAGCACCTGCATAGGAAGTTCTCTAGTAGGCAGTACATACGTGCTTGATGAACCCAGCATAGGACTCCACCCCCACGACACAAAGCGATTAATATCAGTTCTTCAAGGTCTTAAGAACCAAGGCAACACCGTTGTGGTGGTTGAACATGATGAAGATATTATGCTCGCTGCAGATCATATTGTGGACATGGGGCCAAAGGCAGGCACCTTCGGTGGAGAAGTGGTTTTTTCTGGCAATCATTCTGAACTTGAAAAATTGCCAAAAGATCATGTTTCCTTGACTGCTGCATACCTATCTAATAGAAGAAGCATCATTGTCCCTTCTGAGCGTAGAATTTCAAAAGATAAACTGACGATATTAGGTGCTAGGGCAAATAATTTAAAGGGTTTCGACGTAGATATTCCATTAAGAGGTTTAATAGCAGTTACTGGTGTAAGTGGTTCTGGAAAAAGCACCTTAATAACCGACATACTGGTTCCTGCCTTAAAAGCCCATCTAGAGCAGTTCCCCCCTTATACAAAGGGCTTTTCAGGGCTTGAAGGTGACATTAACACAATAAGTTCTCTTGAGTTTATTAACCAAAACCCAATTGGCAAATCCTCGCGTTCATGCCCTGTAACTTACGTAAAAGCTTTCGATGAGATTAGAGCTCTTCTTAGCAATACACCTCATGCAAAAGCCCGAGGCTTTAAACCATCACATTTCAGCTTCAATGTATCTGGTGGGCGATGCGAAGTCTGTGAAGGAGAAGGAGTAATAACCGTAGGAATGCAATTCATGGCAGACCTGAAACTCAAATGCGATAGTTGTGGAGGGAAACGCTACAGCGAAGAAGTTCTTGAAGTAACCTGGAATGGGAAAAACATACATGATATACTAAGCATGACCGTTGAGGATGCCATACTGTTTTTCGCCCCAGAAAAAGGAAAACACACTTCTTCAAATGAACGCCGATTAACATCAAAGCTACAACCACTATACGACGTCGGGTTAGGATATGTATCTCTAGGACAGGGATCAAATACACTTAGTGGTGGTGAAGCACAGCGCATCAAGCTCGCGACCTTCTTGTCTCGTGGCGACAAACAAGGACATACTTTGTTTGTTTTTGACGAACCCACGACAGGACTTCATGTCCACGATGTCTCAAAACTTCTAGAATCCTTTAATCGCTTAATCAATCAAGGGCACTCAATTATTGTTATCGAACACCAAATGGATGTAATAAAGTCAGCAGATTACGTAATCGATCTAGGTCCAGAGGGAGGAGAAGCAGGTGGCTCGCTACTATTTACAGGCACCCCAGAAGAACTAGCAAATTGCAAGAAGTCCACAACGGGACAGCATCTGAAACTCTAACCAGCTACGAACCTTAGGCCTTCCGCTTTGATTTGAACACCTCCTCCGACTTGTACTTCATCTTCAATAATCGCTTTTGTACGACCATGAAGGTTTATAAGTCCGTCAATTCTACCTTCAGTTGTGAGCTGCATTAAAAGTATCCTTTTTGATGGGCCAGCCATACTTTGACGTTTATCAGGAGTAACGAACCAAGCTCCATTTAGAGTCTCTAGTTTTCCGCCCTTTGTTTCAAATTCGCCGAACTCCATAATAAAACCTGAAAGCGCATTCATGTAATTATCCTCTGCTCCTATTGTTACCCAGCTATCGTAAGCCAATTCAGGATTTACAGAAATATCGTAACGCTGAATATCAGTTGATAAAGCGCCACCCTTTGGATGCTGATAAAATGGCTTAGTCGATGAAATAGACATTAAAGCCGAAGCCTCACCATATACCGCGTCAAGAATATCACCTTCATTCTCAAAAACGGCATACACGCGGAATGTGCTACCTGGAACTAATCCTTCATTATTAATTTCTTCAACTTCAAGCCTCACAAACTGAGCGCTTAAGGGAGCCACCATTAATGTTGTGAAAACGGCTGTAAATAGTATTGTAATTCGGTTCATATCGATAAATTTCGTTGTTTATGTCTAAAGGTTTTTATTAAGGACACATAAGTTAATCAAATCTAGTGCCAAATATCAAGTCCTATTTAACTAATCTACTTTTTTCTAGTATTCTTCTTGGGCCTAAGGATCCTTGACCAAATCCTCTCTTATGAGCTAATATGTAGGTAATGTTAACTTCATGAGAGTGCTGACTTAATACATTGTCGCCTGTAGTAATGTCGTATGCGTATGAAAATCCTATGTTGGCAAATTCAACCCCAGCAGACACAGAAACTGCGTCTCCCATTCTCAAACCTAAACCTCCCCAGTATAGAGCTTGGTAGAACTTATAAATCATACGAGAATGAATATCTATTTGGGCAGGAGTTACTTCGGTAAGGCGAATCATACCAGAGGTTTGGACTGACATCTCATTAGTAATATCAGTGGTATAGCTACCCATAAACCTGTAGTGTCGTATATGTTCATTAAGGTCTTGTTCTACACCAATAAGTCCAAGCTTATCTTGAAAAAGGTTTGAAACTGCAATTCCGAAAAAATAATCCGTACCATAAATCATCATCCCAGTTGATGCGTCTACACCAAAGGTCGTTTCACGTGATCCTGTAAGTGCCGGGTCATCTTGATCCCAGACGTTTAAATCGCTGCTATCAAAACCAAACTGAGTGCCTTGTAACGAAAGGCCGAAAGAAACCGCATCTGAATTGGGTAGGCGGAGTTGATAAGACCCCGTAATCTCAACACCAGTTTGAGATACAGCTCCACCCATATCGTCATTATATACAATAATTCCACCACCTATCTGGTTTGGAAAAGAGCTATGAGCACTAAATACAGTTGTCGTTGGAGCTCCATCAAAACCTGCCCACTGATGGCGATATGAAGAACCGAAAACTGTTACAGGTTCAGTACCTGCAACCGCAGGGTTAATTAGAAACGAATTAACTGGGAAAGATGATCTTCTAAATCGCTGTTGTGCCTGAAGTGGAGCAGCAATAACGAAAAACAAAAATGAGGCAATTAGTATTCTTATCATAGGTTCAGTATTTAAGAGATACCGTACCCGTAATCGGCGGGACGTATGGGCTCAACTCGATTGTATAGTAATAGTCCGCTACAGGCAGACGTTGATTGTTATATCGTCCATCCCAGTGCACATCACCCTCATCTGAGAAGAATAATAATTGTCCATATCTATTATATACCTTAACCTCAGATTGAGGAAAATCTAATAAACCTCCTACTATCCACTCATCATTATATCCATCTCCATTCGGTGTAAGGGCATCTGCAATGAAAAGACATCCTTCTATATGTGTGATGGATTCCGAAACGGTCAGATTACAACCAATAGCGTCGGTTACAGTTACTGTATAAGTGTCCTCAGTAAGTCCGACTGCAGTAGCAGAAGTTTGTCCAAAAGGATCGCTCCATAAGTATGTGAAAGGGAAATCACCCCCATCAATAGAGACAGTAATGGTCCCATCCTCAGCATTCCAACATGTAACAGGAGAAGGGAAAGTTGTAAGAATCATATCCGTAATGATTGCTACATCAATTGAGAATGTATCAGTAATCTGACATCCTAATACATCTGTAACAATGGCCGTATAGGTCATTTCACTTAGGTTGTTAAGATTTGCTACGTTTCCTAATGTATCGAGTACAGTCCATGTGAGTTCTCCTGTTCCTCCAGCTGGGAAAATGTCTGCAGAACCATTACTCATACCAGTACAAGTTGCTGAAGTTGTCGAAATCAAGAATTCAAGTGGAGGTGGTGCATCAATGAGAAATGGTTCATCTGTTACACAACCGTTTTCATCAATAATTGAAGCAATATATTCTGATGCACATAGACTATCTTGACTTGATGAAATTTCTCCGCTCAAGGCATCGGTTATTTCAAGCGTAAGGATTCCAGTACCTCCGAAGTATAGTAAATCAACGGCTCCGTTACAATCACTTCCACATGTTATCGGTGCAGCAGATAAAACCTGAAGAGTAATTTCATCAGGTTCAGTAATTTCAATTACTTCAACTCCTGGTGTACAGTCAAAAATGTCAATAATCTGTACATTGTAATTCCCCGGAACAAGTCCTTGAGCAGTATCTGGCAACAGAAGTGTATCTGAGTTTACAACAATAAATAAATCTCCTGATCCTCCAGATGCTTCAGCGCTGATATAACCATTAGCATTCCCTTGACAGTCAATATCACTTGATGAAATAAGAGCATCAATAGGTAAAGGACAGTTTACCATTACAACAGTATCAAAAGAACATCCTTCAGTATCATTTATCGAAAATGCAAACGTGCCGTCTCCTTCTTGGCAAACCAAATTCGTCCAACATTCATTTGTACCTCCAACAGAACCAACATCATCTCCGTTAGGGGCTTCAACTGAAATTTCAAGAACACCCGTTCCGCCAGAGGCTCCTGGGGCAAGAAGACATACCGTAGCATCACCCTCTCCAAAACATGCATTGTCTGAACTGAGTTCGAAATCCGCAACAATAGGGTCAGGTGCCGTTACTTGAAAAGATGTCGTGTCAATGCAATAATATTCATCAATAATAACCATCGAATAGTTGCCTGGAGATAAATCGTCGAAAGAAGAATTATTTTGAGGACCAACTATCATATTACCTCCCTGATCTAATAAACCGTAGGTGGCAAGAGATGGGTCACCAATACCTAAGAACTCTACCTCTACAGTGGAAGCCCCCCCAGCGCAAGGAAGAACTGCACCACTAACTATTGCTTCCTGTGATAAATACGGTTCACAAGGGTTGGAAACACACGTTTGCTCGGTAGGCTCAAAGAATTGTACTTGGGCCTGACTTCCTTCAATGAAAACCTGGAAGTTCGCTCCTATACACCAATCTCCACAAGTCGTTACTTGAGCTATCAAAATTCGCAAATCACTTCCTGCAATAGAATTTATCGGGCCTCCTGCAGTAAAGACTGAACCATCAGATACTGAAGCCGAACATACTTCTGAACCAGGTGGAAGTCCAATTGATTGTGGAAGGACGCCTGGAGCATCTCCACTAGCCATGCCTATAGTCCAATATGTGTCATATTGCCACATAGGAAACGCTGGCCAAAACAAACTTGAATTTGACCCATCCATAGCTAATCCCACATCTACCGGGTTGTGACAACCACAAGGAGCATCGATAGCCATAGGAATAGTTCCTAGAGACCCGACATCAGAATAGATTGCGCTAAGTACATCTGTAGAATTTGTAAACTCTGCGTAAACCTGATATGTAACCATACCGTCCATAGTTCCCAATGGGTCGAATGTGTCTTCAGGCGTAGGTGTATTAGGACCGTAGAATGCAGTATCTACCTCAATAGTGATACCTGTCATCTGGGCTTTTGCAGTCGAAACATACATTAAAGCAAACCCTAAAATTATTAGGCGAAAATTCATGCAAGTAGGTGAAATATTCAAAGTAGAAATAGGAATCAATTCAAGAGCGCAAAATAACGGATTTCACCTAATAAAGACGAAAAACCGAGCACCTAATTTTCTTTGACGAAACATTTTGACCAAAAAAGGCGTAATAAATACTAGCTTACCATGTTTAGAAAAGAGGAAAAAGACAAGTATGATGTGCCATTTGATTTCACGAATGGATCAAGATTACGCCCTCTTCCCCCTTCATTACCTGAAGCTTGGGCCGCGCATCCAACACATAAGCCTTTAAGATATTTACCCCGAGGGGCAAAAAGTGGAGTTGGAAATAAATGCAATATATTTTTTGTTCACCCTACATCTTTTAGAGGGTTAGGAGCTAATTGGAATGCCAACTGGAGGGATCCAGAGGTAAATCAAATAACTGACACGTGGGCCTTGATGCATCAAGCGTCTGTTTTCGTAGGCATGGGGAGGATTTTCGCGCCTAGATACAGGCAAGCTCACCTTAGATGTTTTTATGTGGAGTCAGAGGACTCTCGAGCAGCACTTGATTTGGCATACTCAGACATTAAGACAGCGTTTCATTGGTTTCTCGATATAGAGGATAATGGTGAACCCATAATTCTTGCAGGTCATAGTCAAGGTAGTTACCATTTAATTCGATTGATGAAAGAATTTTTTGATGGGACATCCCTAATGAAACGATTAATAGCTGCTTATCTGCCTGGCATGGCATTAGACCCCCAGACTTTTTCAAATATCCCTCCTCTATTAACACCAAACTCAACTTCAGGATATGTAAGATGGATGACTGTAACTGAAGGTCATTACCCTCCTTACTATCGAGAAAAGATGTCAAATCATATTGTGGCAAATCCCATTCATTTTAATTCAAAACTAGATGAATATTCCGATTTCAATCTTCATAATGGTGTATTAACCAGAAAATTAAAAATACGATATTCGAAAGCCCTTTCTGCCAAGCCTCATAATGGACTTCTTTGGATTAAACCTTTGAAGCCACCTTTAGGAGCACTAATAACCTTAAAAGACTGGCATGTAGCAGACTATAATTTATTTTGGAGGAATATTAGGGAAAATATTGCTCTCAGAATTAATACATATCGGGGAATCCAAAACTTGAGTCGGTGACCCGTCGGCTATGACTTAATTTCGCAGTGAAATTCTATCAATGGAAATTAAGCAACCTTATAGTCCGAAAAATAAAGTCCGAATAGTCTCGGCAGCCAGTTTGTTTGACGGTCACGACGCTGCAATCAATATCATGCGTCGTATTATTCAACGTACGGGTTGTGAGGTTATACACCTGGGGCATGATAGAAGCGTTGATGAAGTTGTAACCACTGCTATTCAGGAAGATGTTCAAGCAATAGCAATGACATCCTACCAAGGTGGTCATAACGAGTATTTCAAGTACATGAAAGACTTGCTTGACAAACGTGGTGCTGGACATATTAAAATATTTGGAGGAGGAGGAGGCACAATACTTCCAGAAGAAATAGCATCTCTACAAGACTATGGTATTGAGAGAATTTATCATCCTGATGACGGCAGAGAGATGGGACTTCAGGGAATGATCAATGACCTAGTTGAAAGAGCTGATTTTGAAACAGTGCAATCAATTGAGGATTTAGATGGTGCTATTGACAGATTAGCAGAAAGAAACATTTGTGATATCGCTAGAACTATCACAGCGGCTGAAAATGATGCTGATGCATTTTCAAAAGCATTCAAGAAAGTCTACCAAAAACTACCAAAAGTTCCCGTCCTTGGAATTACTGGCACTGGTGGCTCTGGCAAATCTTCAATGGTGGATGAAATAGTTCGACGCTTTTTGGCTGACTTTCCCAAAAAACGAATCGCTTTGGTTTCCGTAGATCCCTCTAAACGCAAAACTGGTGGTGCTCTTCTTGGAGATCGTATCCGAATGAACTCAATTCACAACGAAAGAGTTTACATGCGTTCTCTAGCTACTCGTCAATCTAATTTAGCATTATCAAAGCATGTCGCTGAGGCATTAAATGTATTGAGAGCTGCTGAATTTGATTTAATAATTCTTGAAACTTCAGGTATAGGCCAAAGCGATACTGAAATTATGGAACACAGCGATGTAGCTCTATATGTTATGACTCCTGAGTTTGGTGCTGCTACTCAACTTGAGAAGATAGATATGCTGGACTTTGCAGATGTCGTAGCAATTAACAAATCAGACAAAAGAGGTGCCCAAGACGCTCTTCGAGACGTTAGAAAGCAATTTAAACGCAATCACGATCTTTGGGATGCTAAAGATGACAATCTTCCCATTATAGGAACTATTGCTAGTCAATTTAACGATCCAGGAACAAATTTTTTATACGAAACTCTTATGAAAGAGCTAGTTAAGAAAACAGGATCTGAGCTTGTTTCTTCAATGAAAGAAACTAGTTTAAATGGACAGAGCGAGAAAGTGTTTATCATCCCTCCTGCTCGAGTTCGATACTTAAGTGAAATCGCTGAAGCAAATCGATCATACGATAAATGGGGTGAAAAACAGGCTAATGTTGCAGGGAGACTTCAAGCTTTACAAAAGGCTGCTGAAGAATTTAATTCTGATGAGGCAATAAAGTCCGCTGTTTCTGCAAAGGCCGATGAATTAAGATTAGAGCTTGACCCTAAAGTACTAGCATGGCTAGAAGAATGGCCTTCTTTAAAGGCTCGATATAAAGACGAAATCTTTAGTTTTGAGGTGAGAGGAAAAGAGATTCGCATACCAACAAAACAAACTTCTCTTTCTAACAATAGTATCTCTAAAGTAGCTCTACCTTCCTTCACAGGATGGAGTGATTTAGTTAAATACGCCACTCAGGAAAATCTTCCTGGATCGTTTCCGTACACAGCTGGAATTTACCCATTCAAGAGGACTAGCGAAGACCCAACACGAATGTTTGCAGGTGAAGGGGGACCTGAAAGAACTAACAAACGCTTTCACTATGTTTCTCTTGGTATGCCGGCAAAGAGGCTTTCGACGGCGTTTGACTCAGTGACTCTATATGGTAGTGACCCCGATGTAAGGCCTGATATATACGGCAAAGTTGGTAATGCAGGAGTGAGTATTTGTTGTCTCGATGATGCAAAAAAGTTATATAGCGGATTCGACCTTTGCTCCCCCACTACTAGCGTGTCTATGACAATAAATGGCCCAGCTCCTATGGTTCTCGCGTTCTTCTTAAACGCTGCTATAGACCAAACCTGCGAGAAGTATATTATTGAAAACTCGCTCGAATCGGAAGTTGAAAAAGTGCTAAATGCAAAGTGGGACGACAATGGTTTAGATCGTCCTCGTTACGAAGGTGAGCTTCCCGAGGGAAATGACGGCCTGGGATTAATGTTACTCGGCTGTACTGGAGATGAAATCCTTGATAAGAAAACATATGCTAGACTGAAAAACAAGGCATTGACTTCTGTCAGAGGAACTGTTCAAGCAGACATCCTAAAGGAGGATCAAGCTCAAAACACTTGTATATTTTCTACTGAATTCGCTCTTCGATTAATGGGAGATGTTCAACAGTACTTTATAGATAAAAAAGTTCGTAATTTTTATTCAGTTTCTATTAGTGGCTACCATATTGCCGAAGCAGGTGCCAATCCTATAACTCAGCTAGCTTTTACACTTGCAAATGGGTTTACTTATATCGAATACTATTTAAGTAGAGGAATGGATATTAACGAGTTTGGACCGAATCTAAGCTTCTTCTTCTCAAACGGAGTAGATCCTGAATATGCTGTAATTGGGAGGGTTGCGAGAAGGATTTGGGCTAAAGCTATGCGAGAAAAATATGAAGCATCTCCGAGAGCTCAAATGCTCAAATACCATATCCAAACTTCTGGGCGATCACTACACGCACAGGAGATAGATTTCAACGACATCCGTACAACATTACAAGCATTATATGCGATTTACGACAACTGTAATTCTCTACATACGAATGCATATGACGAGGCAATAACTACTCCTACTGAAGAATCAGTACGTCGAGCAATGGCGATACAACTCATAATTAACAAAGAGCTTGGGTTAGCCATGAACGAAAACCCAATGCAGGGTTCATTTATCATGGAAGAGATTACCGATCTCGTTGAGGAAGCTGTGCTTATTGAGTTTGACCGAATTACTGAACGTGGAGGAGTCTTAGGCGCCATGGAAACTATGTACCAACGTTCAAGAATTCAAGAAGAATCTCTTCACTACGAAACCCTAAAACACACAGGTGAATACGAAATAGTTGGGGTAAACACTTTCTTAAGTAAGGATGGATCCCCAACAATAGTTCCAGGGGAGGTCATTAGAGCTACCGAAGATGAAAAACAAATTCAGCTTAGAAATTTACAAGCATTACATAAAGCTATGCATCTGAGTGCTTCAGAAGCAATTAAGAAGGTTAAAGAAGTGTCTACTTCGGGTGGAAACATCTTTGAAGAGCTAATAGAAGCTGGTAAAGTTGCTTCGTTAGGTCAAATCACAGACGCTATGTTTCAAGTAGGCGGTGCTTACCGTCGCAACATGTGATCCTATGTTGAGCTTTCTACGAAATTTAATTAGTGTAATGCTCGGGTTGTTCCTTGGTGTACTTGTTATTTTCTTTATTGAAACATCTGGGCATCATCTTTTTTCCGTATATCAGAATGTACCAAACATCACAGAACCCGAAGCATTTGCTGCTTTCATCGAAACACTACCATTAGGGGCATTTCTCTTTCTACTTTTTGCACATAGTTTGGGGACACTTATTTCAGCATTTTCAGCTACTCTTATATCAGGGCACTCTCGACCTGTACCAGCCATAGTAGTTGGCGTATTAATGCTATCCGCTGGTGTGATCAATCTTATTTCAATACCACATCCAGTTTGGTTCCAAATAAGTGAAGTAATTCTTTATTTACCTGCAGCACTCTTAGGATATAAATTATCTCTGAAAGCGACTCAGTGGTTTACCTCACTACGGTAACATAGCCTCTAAACGTTGAAGAACTTAAATCGTGTGAACCGAGCGCGGTAACGGAGTACATATACACTCCATCAGGCACGAAATGATCACCTCCCATAGAACTATCTTGACCTATCCAAGGCGTCTCTGGATCATTGGTGTCAAACACCATCTCTCCCCACCTATTCAGAACAGTAAATCTGTATTGATTTGCTGTAAACCCTTGCCCCAATGGAAGAAAACTATCGTTCACCCCATCATTGTCTGGTGTAAATGCGTTTGGAATAAATATCCTGAATTCTACTTCCTTAAATAACGCAACCACCCGTTCAAAAGGTATTCCATCAAGATTTAAGGCCATTTCAGGACTCCTATCGTTAGGTGATGGCTCAGTTTCTTGAACAATCCATCTATCAAACTCCCATTGATCTGCTTCTATAGCTCTAAAAATTGTAGGTCCATCTATTATTAAGCCACTAGTCCAATAATCATCAACATAAGCGATGTTATAGACTGATACAGCACCCGCTTGGGCAGGTTGAACTTCAACTTCTAATTGAGTATGCTCAATATAAGTAAAGTGGGCTGTCACAAATCCAGGTAAAGCAACATCTAGATTAGCATTTGCAGAATTCATGTCTGGACCTATTACATTCTCAGCAGGAGAAGATGACCAATTTGAAAACTCCCACCATTGATTGCTACTAACCGCTTGCAAAGTGTGGCCACTAACATTAAGAGATTCTGTAGAAGGATATGAATCAATTGGAACTCCATCCAAAACAATACCGCCAGCCCCAATAGGGTCTACATTGAAAACTATATCTTCAGGAGGTACAGGAATTCCAAAATGTGCAATCACTGTCAAATCTCCAGATAAGTCAATTGTCCATAACGGATCTGTAGGGTCAGATAAAACTGCAGCGCCAGAAGCTATTTCCCAAAACAAAAATTGAACTCCATAATTTTCTTCAGCCGTCAAAGTCACTGGTATCTCTTCGAAGTAAAATCCGCTAAACGGACTCATCCCCGGCAAAATCTCAATCGAGTTAATTTCAACATCTCCCATTCCTATTATTTCAACAGTGAGCGTAACGGGAGTAACATCATAACAATCCTCCATCCCAGACATAAGCTCTGACTCACATCTTTCATCAATAAAATCTCTTAACTGTTGGAGTTCTACTTCCCAACCTGCTACATCTCCACCCCATCTAGCACATTGCCTAGGCATTTCTGGCTCAATCACTAGCACCATACTATCAAGGACTGAATGCATATAATCACAAGTGAAGTAAGTATTCCCGAGATCCGCCCATCTATTTATATAAGTAGTATAAAACGTTTCATTATCCAGTAGGGCATTAAGAACAGGAATATGTCCCTGCCCACCTACATTACCCATAGCTTCAGGGTTACAAGGGTCGGCGTCTGAACTTGTGTCAGGAACTCCTGTGTAGTTAATATAGTGGCCGAAAGATGCGTCCATATCCCAAAGAGCATAACGCCACCTCTTGGCATCACCATCTGGATGTCTCCCCCTCCACCAGGCAGTATTCCAATTAAGCCAATCCATACATACTACATAGCTATTCAACACGAAATAGTCTATCAAACTCATTGGATGAAGTTGAGAAATCGCATAATCATAATTTGCATCAACAGTCATATCCTGACTTGTCACGAATGTCACCAAAGAATACCAATCATCTCCAGTACCATACTCTTCCCATGTTCCGCCCCACGTTTTAAGAAAATCTACAAAATGTCTAGGCTGATCGTAATATTCAGTTGTGAAATCAATGTCATCAACTTTCTCACGATAATCATAAACGCCCCAGTATTGTCCATTTAAGTATACAATACAACTTTCAGAGGTTCTCTCGTCTAAATGAAGACCCGCTTTGTGACTTAATGTGTGAACGTAAGAATCACGAACATGTGCACCTGGTTCAAAAGGGTAATTGTCATTAGCTGCTGCCTTAAATATTATCCTCTGAAATTTATCTCGTTGTTTTTCAGAGAATAGCTGAGCTTCGACAGCATAGTCATACCCCATTTGGTCTCTTGTTATATAATCAAATCCTCGCTGACCGTATGCATTTGAATCATTTCCATGCTCATTGCTATCACCTGTGGCCTCAACCCGAAACGTACCATCTATATTAAAAAATTCAATATGCATGGGCTCATCACCTCCCCCAGGCCAACTTCCATCCTCCTGACCATCACCACTTACACTAACTGCGGTAATGGTGTGAGAGTCTCCACCTGTGAAATATGTGTTAGTCTCAATAAAACTAGGCGCTTGGTTATTTGAAAGGTCTATAGTTATTGCCCTTAGAACAGTTGTAGTAGAAATATTAATAGCTCCTGAATATAAAATACTACCAGCATTTGGTGCGTATCCATCAGTTGTGTATCGGACTTCATATCCTGCGGGCACATTAATAAAAACATCTAATCCCCCCGCATAAAAGCCTGCTTCGCTACTGAAATCAGGCGTTGGCGCATAACCACTAAACATCCCAATTGTATTAGCCCCTACAGGTGAAGGGTTAGTGCATATAGACCAAACCGCTGACCCATCTATCTCACGAGCCCAACTGTGATCCGCTTGTGTAGTTCCTAAGGAAGAAACAAAATTATATTGTTCAATAATACTGGCTGATGGATCGCTGAAAACTATCGACTCACCAGCACATTGATTGATTTTGAAATTCGTGTTTAGATTACCTCCTAAATATAGATTGGTCAGTAGCTCTCCTTCACCTGAACAAATCACAAGGAGGTATCCTCCAGCAGGCACAAATGTTCCAGCAGGGATTTCAAATTTATCTGGATTAAATGGATTGTCTGAAAGGAAGTAACCTCCGATATCCGCTGCAACAGCATCAGGGTTAAAGAATTCAATGTAATCCTCGTTATCACCTCCTATATTCAAAGAGTAGTTTGAGCACGAAAATTCATTAATAACTACCTGTCCATACACAAAAGTGAACAGAAAATACAATCCTATAAATAGGAGGGGTTTTTTACTAATGAATCTGTATGTCGCCATCCTTAATGGATATCAAACCTACCATTCATAGGCGAAATTCTGTTCCCATAAATAGTAAATAAATAAGCTCCAGACCTAAGATTACCTTTTTCAATTATATGATTAGTACCGTTTACGAATTCACGTCTAACCTCGCGCCCACTAGCATCTATAATTATCAGAACTAACTCATCTCTCATAGGGTTTGAGAACGTTATTTGCGCATGAGATGAAATTGGATTAGGAACAACAGAAATTCCTATTTGATCCATATTTTCAAGTTCAATAGCACCTACACAACCATCAATAATATCAATAATGGTGTTTTGGTAGAAATCATTCACAACATCTTCACAATGAAGCAAGCATACATCTTCCTCAACAGACATCCAGTAAAGACGAAGAATCGGAGTCCACTCATAGAATTTCATCATACTCTCTCCTTCATAGCTCAAGCCTATAACCTCAGAACCTCCAGGAACAAATGAAGGTGTAATTGGATAATTTACTACGTCAGCTAATGAAATCGCTTGAGAGATTTCTATCCCACTAAATTCTAGTTGATAACCAACTATTCGGTTATTTGGATTTAGAACATGCACATCAAGAAATCCCTGATCCCAATTAATATCTCCAATTTTAAAATGTGTAGTATCGTAAATGTTAATTATTTCATTAACTGGGAAACTACACTTATCGTGATAACCTGAGCTATCAGGATGAGTATGGGCCTCGTTCCAGTACTGACAGCGAGCCATCAGAGCTGCATCAGTCACACTAATATTCTCATCCTGATCAATATCAGTACAGGGAAGTACGTCAATATCATTACCTAATATGCCCTCTACGTAAGATACTGCATCTGTGTATTCTTGTGCACCATTTAAATCTAGATCTCCAACAAGAGCTTCTCCATTACAATCTCCGTTACAATCCTCAATAGCTTGACCATAAGCCGTCCCTTCACAATCTTCAAAAGGCTCGCAGTCATCGTATATATTTACAGCTAACTCACCCATACTTCTGTCAAAATTAACACATACAGCTGCATAATTATTAGTGTAATCTGTCTCTTCACGGCCAAGAGCGTCAGGAATAAAGTCCCAATTTGCTCTAACAATTAAGAAGTACGTTCCGTCTTCTACGTCTGTAACATCAATCCACTGACAACTAAGTCCGCTAGAGTAAATATCTCCACAACCAGCAGATATACCCATAGTGCTACAGCCATACTGACCTGTTCCTCCACCACTACATTCAAGATCCATAACACAGAAACCATTCTTAAAGCCAATAGGTATGTATGATCCGTCAAGTTCGAAAAGATCATACTTGGCATATCCTTTATGGTGCCAGTGATTATGGCAATCACCCCATTCAAATTGTTCGTTATCACTGTTTGGAGAACCAATGTAGTAGTCTAACTCTCCAATATTCTTAATATGTGTTGTAAAACGGACAATCTCACGAGTGCCAAATCCATTCAAGCATCCTTCGCTTATGTAGCAATCAGATTCGTTAACTTGCATTGTTGTTGCGTAAATACTGTTAACAATTGCATCCTCAACTACCATTAAGTCTGGGCCTGTACATGCAGGGTCGCCAGGGTAGATACATGAGCCATTGTCTACTTCTGCGTCTGGATTGTAGTTACAAGCCTCAGGATCTGTGCACCCCTGAGGAGCACCAGCAAATGTGTGAACCCAATTCCAATCACCAGTACATCCATCAACAGAATACCATCTTATCCAGTACGTTACTCCACCTTCTAGGAGCATGGTTTGACTTGCTTCTTCACCACAACCTCCTTGATTATCATCATAATATATTGTACCGATATTAGTGTCATCAAAATTACTCATGCTACAATACTCATAAACATAGAGCCTTGTATCACATCCTGAACCACAACTACTGAAATCATACATTCCGTTCACATCAGGGGTGAATGTGTACCAAAAACTAGCTCCAGATTGGGGTATTACATCTCCCTCTTCTGAAGGCATTCCTAACGCTACAGCATCATTACAGGTTGTTCCTGGAGCACAATCAAAAGCAACTTCATCGCCATACGTATAGTTACCGCCAGAAGCTATTTCATCTCCATCTAAATAAATCCAGTAACCACCTGGATCATAAATTCCATCACCATATGAATCGTGAATTTCAAAGAGAAAACAGGGGAATTCTTCAGTCATATCTACACAAATAGTATCTCCTGCAGCTAGGCCTGAAGCAATTTCTTCACCTCCGATACTCAATTCCCAACTGATTTCACCTGGCCAATCATCTCCAATAATTTGAATAATAATTTCAGTCTCACCTTCAGCACAACTTGATTGGGCTAATAGAGTTGAAAATCCAATAAAAGAAAGAATTATTATGGCAATGGTATTATAGAACTTTGAGCTCTTAAGAAGGGGCGTAAAACAATTCATGAAATAGGCTTGTAGGTTTCAATTACATAATTCAAACTGCAAATTACAAAAAATTAAGGCAACTATAGGTTAAAATCTACGCATTGGTATGACATAGTATTCTTCTACGTTGACATTTGCACCACCCATTACTGCTATAAGGGCTCCATCAGTATTTATTGAAAATTCAATAAATGCTCCTAAATATCCAACATTCATAAATTGGTTTGATGACCAATACCGTCCTAATCCCCAGCCACTAATTTGTTCAGCATATTCAGGTGTTTCAGCTAACATCATCAATTCAAACGGTGAGGGCAGAAACCAATCTGACATACCAGCTCCATTAAATGATGAAGCTAATAGAGTCGCATAATCTGGAGAAACATCATCACATCCTGCACCAAGAATAAGTTGAGTGTTTATCTCTCCAGACCCTATAGAGTTCGATAATCCATCAATTTGTGACGCATAACATCCCCAAATTACAGGAGGGAGAACTTCTAAGGATACTTCAATATATCTCCAGCAATCATAAGAAGAGTTTTCGAATTCGGTATAAACATAATAGCCTTGATCATATATAATCAACCCACCTGCTGGGCCAACGTCACCTACGCTATACCCATCAACTGGATTGCAAGTATCA
>Ga0206683_10001066_pt1 | contig 19263 bp, 18 predicted proteins | sample M280m12015metaG_FD_155483 | JGI IMG/M metagenome (GOLD analysis project Ga0206683, IMG submission 155483) | Ammonia-oxidizing marine archaeal communities from Monterey Bay, California, United States - M2 80m 12015 | ecosystem: Environmental > Aquatic > Marine > Intertidal zone | place: USA...
AAATAGGATTATCTGAGTTGGCATGGTTTGCAGTCAGGAAAAACCGCATGAAAGCCAGCCGGGTCGTTCCGGATGCTGGTTCGGCGGATACAGACCTGGTATCCATTGTTGCCAACCCCGTTGAAAAGAAATCTTATGAACTGGTTACAGCCTGGTTTGGCGCTATGGCACCAAAAGAGCCCTGGGATCCTGACTTGGCGGATGATCCATCAGCTTACGATGAATCAATCAATTTCTGGTGTAGACATGCTTTGGTCTACGATCCAGAGTTAATGAGAAAACCTTTTCGCTCTAGCTGGAATAATATTCTGGAATAGTTTTGTTTTTAAAACTGAAATGGAAAAGAACTCAATCCTATTTCTGCTATATGTAATATTAGAATTCATTAGCTGATTCTACCTCTAAGCCGGTGACTTTTACGCCATTTAGCCGATGATCTAGATTTCTCAAAAAAAACTCTTAAATCTGCTGATGATCTAGATTTCTCAAAGTAAACTTTAGAATCTGCTGATGATTTGGAGCTTTCATAAAACCATCTTTCATCTCCCTTAGCTGATGATTTGGAAGATTCAACATAAACACACAAGTCCGCCGATGATCTGGATGATTCTTCATAAATTTTAAAATCTGCTGATGATCTAGATTTCTCAATATATATTCTTGCCATAACTAATTCCTTATTATTATTACAACACATTATAACAATCTTTTGATTAGAAATGCAAATAATTAGTAAACTTTATTATTTGAGAAATGAAAATGAATTTTTGATGGCATTAGCGGAAGGCGGGTTTCAGGTAGGGGAACTGGCAAAGTATTCCCATCCTTGCTGCATAGAGATTGGACACTGCGGGCATAATATCAACGTGCTGAAGTACCATGAATCGCTGGTTATCTTTTGAAATTCTATGCTTGTATTATAACAAATCAATCTATAAAATGTAGTCCCATACCAAAGCAGGAAACTTGTACAAACCAGCCGTTTAATAAAAACAAAAAAGGAGTCAATAATGGCTGAAGAAAGAAATTGGACCACCTTAAATTGTCTATGCTATCTTTATAACGCATTTGCAGTTTATACTGATGGTGATCTTGATAACGCAGAGAAAGATGAAATAAGAAATATTGTTGGTGAATGGGTTCCCGATCTATCAAGGAATGAAGTTCACTCTGCATTAGACTTATGTCTTGGTTATTTTAAGGAAGATTTAACTCTTGACCTAGCCGATGATGATAGTCGTGTTGTTGTCGGTACTTGTATAGCTATAGCAAGTATTATGAAAGAGAATATGTCTGAAGGCAATTGTAAGGCCATTCATAGTGATTTAATCAGGATTGGCATGGCAGATGGCCATTACGATGAAACTGAAAAAGCATGGGCAACAGCACTTGGTCAAACTTTGGGTGTGGTTTCTGATTAGGCTTATATTTACTTAAAATCATAAAAATAGAAAAAGGTGGATTAATTCGCCTTTTTCTATTTTTATGGGTATATCTTATTTTTTAGTTAGGAGTCTTTCGTATGGATCTACAACAGGCAAAAGATCAGTTTAATGAAATCGCAGAAAAGACCGGTATATTATCAAGAGAAAAAGAAAAAATGCATCCTAATCAGGATGAGCGGGATGAACTCTGGAATATTAACCGTGTCTTTGTAGAGCGGATTTATGCGCTGGACATTGACAAAAATGCCAGCCAGGATGAAGTGAATGAATTATGCCATTTTGCGATCGTAGCACTGCACTGGAATGATCTCTATCTCTCTGATGATCGATTTTCCTATGAAAACGGCCGGTTTCGCAGGGACACTGTTGCATTGGCGTTATGCCTTTTCACCAGAATTTCAAGAGACTATAATCAGTATGATTCCCTTAAAGATGGATGGATTAAACCACATACAAAATTTTCTATTTTAATGTGGACAATAAGATCCATTATTGAGTGTAATCAAGATAATCTTTTTAATTTATTTGATACAAAAACGGCTCAAAAAGCGAATGAGTTATTTCATGAATTAAGTTCTCTTTCGGGGTATGTTGATTTGAGTAAAGCTCCTGATGATCATCCGCTAATTGATATTTGGTGGGAAATTCGAAAACAATTCATCTCATCACGAATACCATATCAATTTGTTCTAAATTATATCTGGAGCGGTCCTGCTCTTCCCGGGGGAATGGGGTTGCTTCCGGAGGACAGGGAAATGAACAAATCATACCTGAAGCAGCAGGTTGTACATAAACAATTTCCACCGGATTGGTCTTTTCGCAATGACCTTGCTTATGTTTATTTGTTTTTTGCTACTGAGACAGATGGAACTCTTGCGGATTCAGAGATTAGCCAGATAAAAATCAAGATCTCAGAATGGATCAGTGGTGATGATGAAGATGAGAAAAAAGCAAAGATGGAACAGGCTTATGACTCTGCAAAATTACAGTTTGACGCGGATGTATCTAAAGAGCGATTCTCTTTTGCGCTTGAAAATATCAGGAGACATTTTATCAAAATAAAAGAAGGTGACCGGGATAAAATAAGTTCCCAATTAAGCTTTATACTGGAAGACCTGGTTGCTATAGCCAAAGCGGATGAAGTGATCATTAAAGAAGAATATGATTTGGTTGAGGAAATTCGTTTAATGTGGGGTATAGATATAAAACTATTCGATGAAAATATTGTGGCTAAATTTAATTCTGGACCCTCTGATCATGGAGAAAAGCCCCAGGAAGAAGAGACCCAGCCTCCAGCAGAATATTTAGAGAATTATCCTGGCGAACTATATTGTAATAATCAACGATGGGATAGCTCAGAGTGGAGCGATTACCCAATGAGTATCCAACCATTCGCAAATGTTTTTGAGGATGGAGAGTATAAATATGACGATTTATTCCGCCGCTTTACTCAGAATGAAGTGGACATGATTGTGAATAAGATAAAATCCACAGGAAAATTGATCTATTTACCATTTGTCCGAGATGTATTAAACAAAAAGTTCGATATGAGAGGATTAAAGAACCCATTCTGGTTTGATCCATTTATTATTTCTGGTGCTTTTAATGGATCTGGAGGATTGTTCTATTTTGAACAAAATGGATTTTATCAAAATACTTATAACAATGCAGGAGAATGGACCGATCCAATTGATATGAACTTAGTAACTCATGTTGACTTGATTGCTGATATGAGAGTTGAAAAAGGATATAATAATTATTGGGATAATTTACTTGATGGTGAAGATGAGGAAAAAGTTACTACATTAGATATTGATTGGTATAACCCAGGCTCAGGTAATAGTGGGTTTTTAAGTTTTATACAAACAAATGGTCCAGAATATTCATCAACTTTACCCATTGTGAAAGCCATTTGGGATAATGCTTGGAAAGGTATTGTTGATAGATCAAAAAACGGTGGTTGTTTTTTCTTGGGCCCCCCGCCATTTACTGAATATTTTAATAGTTGGGATGAACTACTTGAGTGGGCTGAATCGGATGATGATGGCAGTTCTGCAGGTGAATCTGACAACCTGAGTGAATCGGCACAAGAAGTTGCTTCCACAGGATCCACTGAAGAACAAAGTTCTGATCAAAATGTGAAACAAGAGCATCTGGAAGAACAGAAAAACAAAATAAAAGATTTAATAAACACTGTATGGGAAATTATTGATGAAGATGGTGAGATCAGACACATAAATTTTCTAGAAAATGGTTATTTTAAACATACCAATATAAAAACAAAAAATAATCAGGGGATTACTTTTGGAGACTCGGATGAGACTTGGAAATTAGAAAATCAATCAATTACGATTTCTTTCAATGATGGATTTAAGGTGATGATTGGAAACATCAATTCGAATTTTGATTTTATGGAAGGAACAATGGAGAATAGACAAGGATTGAAGGCTACTTGGACTGGAAAAATAATAGATAAACCAATAGATACAGCGATCGGATAAGCCAGTGAAGCATCACCTATAGATTGTAAACAAGAGATATAATACAAAATTAAATAATAGGATTGACATAAGATGCTAGGTTTAGAAAAAAAATACCCAATGCTGTTTGAAAAAGACATCATGGGTGCTGCTAATATGGGTGTTTTTGCACCAATCGTTGTTTTTCTCATGGACCGGATAATGATTACCGATAATGAAGTTACCTCGGAAGAATCGGATACGTTTGATCAACTCTCCAATGAATACGGAGACCTGTTTGGGTTTGGCTCAGGTAACTTTACGATGGAGCTTATGCGTATAGGGAATATTTATGGAGACTATATTTCTTTTTCAGAAGATGCCCGCATGACCTGGGAAGCGGTTGAATTCGTTGCCAGTGAGTTTGACGAGGAACAAAAAAAGGCCATGGTGGATATTCTGGAGCGTTTGGCCACCAGCGACGAGTACCTTGATAAGAAGGAGATGTCCATCCTTTATGCTGCTGTAATGGCTTGTTATAAGGAAATTGATGTAGTTAATACGGTTTTCAGCAGATTTTATGAAAGAATTATTAAGATACACAGTGCTGATCACCAGATGGCACAAGCGCTGATGCATCTCATGAACCTAATAGCAGACGACCCAAAGAGTGTTAAGATATCCATTCTAGGCCGGCCCGATCCTCGGGCGGAAGGTAATATTCCACCGGTACTGTTTACATATGAAGAATATGCAGATTGGATACTACTTATTTCTTTAATTCGGGCCAGCCAGCAAAGAAAAGCAAAAATGAACCATACACGTGTTTATTGGAGTGCAGGGATTGGACAAGCCCAAAAGGGGTTGATCAAATTTATTAATTTAGACAGTTCCGATGATGACCAGATCCAAGAGGCCCTGGATTTTTCACGAGGTTGGTGTGATGCAGTTAAAAACGGAACCGGGAATATGTCCCTTCCTGATGAACAAATCTTTCAAACTTTTCTATTCGGAGATGATGATGACGACTTTGGCGATTGTATGTTGCCCAACCTTACAAAGTCAGGAATCTGGAAAATTACCTGTAAAAAAATCAGTTCCGGTATTGAACTGCATGCCTTTGACATTACTGGTGATTCTAAAACATACTGGTGCCCGGAGACAGCAAAGGAATTGGCTGTGAAAATAGACCTGGACCGTGATTGGCTCAATGGGAATTTTCCCATTGAACAAAATGAAAGAGATGAAATTATTTCCAGCACAAGAGCACTATTTAATGATGCATAATAAATAAAGTTAGAAAACAATATTTAATAATTAATACAATTGCAGTACACAGCCAGATATAATTTTTCCCGCAGGGTAAACACCATTATTCAGCGATACCAATTGAGGCGCAGTTTAGACCAAATTTTTAATTTAATGTTAATTCTGATTTCAGTATGGTTTATTGGTGGTACACTTACCATTTTAAGCCAATGGATAATATCACCTGAGGTACAAAAATCCACCCATGATTATCTGCAATATTACTGGATTGTCTTCATAGAGGTTACCAGCGGATTTGATGTGGGTGGTGAAGTAAAAAGACTTAACACATTGAGTTTTGGCATAACCATTTTGATGCTTATAGCTGGGATGATTATTGGGGGCTTGGTATCGGGGCAAATCATAGCAATTATTCTCAATGCTGCACAAAAAGCAGGGCTTGTTGCTGAGGCACCTAACAATTTTAAGTTTATTGATCCAATAATAATTTTTGGAATTAACAAACATTTACATGGTATAATATCATCTGTCAGGCGAATTGATGGAAATGCGAATAGAGATATAATTATAATTGATGAAGAAGCTGATGAGATATCTATTTTGGATGAAAGTGATTATAAAAATATTTGGTATATAAAATCTGATCCGTCAAGGAGAAATTATTTAAAGGAAATCTTTGATAGAAATATTAGTTCAGATTTTAAGCAAAGTGACATAAATCAATTATATAAAGCATCACAAAAAAGTTGTAGAGTAATATTACTCCCAAATCAAAAAAAAGATAGCAATTTAGAATTTATTGATCCTGAAACTATTCAAAAAGCAATGGAAATAGAGACTTTTAAAGAAAATGTTTATACCATTATTCAACTCCAATCGGTAGAAAGTAAGCGATATTTAAAAGGTAAACAGATAGATGAATGGTTAAATATTTCTGATTATAGCACCAAGATGATTGCTCAGGCGGCATTAAGTCCAGGGATAACGAATATATTCAACAACATAATGGGTGGAGGTAATGAGGATACCAATGAAATGATCCGTTTATCATTGATCCATGATTCCTTAAGCAACTTATCGTTTAGGGACATAAAAAATTGGATAGTAAATGATCCCAATATTGATTGTATACTTCTTGGATTTTGTAAGTTTCTTAAGGAAGAGGATAAAGGGATTGAACGTTTGAGGAATCCCAACTACTATTTTCAAATCAATCCTGTTGAACCCCATCGACAGAAATATTACCGGGACACATATAATAGTATGTCTGTAAAATTTAACAAAGACACTATTCTCAATGAAGGTCATCAAAATGATCTTTTAGTGTATTTTGCGAATAAAAATATTGCTTTCGATCAATATATAAAGAGGAGATAAAACAATGGAAAATAATACTAAACTTGCAAATGATTTTGGAGTTGAGGATCATATTATCATCTGTAACTGGACTAAAAAATCTGACCTTTTAGTTAAGGAATTGCATAATCCCAGTGTAGAGAAAAAGCGACCCATTATTGTCATAACTGAAAACCCGCAGGATGTACCGGATTTTGAAGAAGATGAAACTTACAGGGGAATCATGATCGTAAAAGGAAATCCGTCAAATGAGGATTCTTTAAAAAGGGCTGGTATAGAAAGCGCTGCAACAGTTATTATCCTTGCCGATGAAAGATTGGCTGATACTGCAGATACTAAGACCATTATGACAACTATAGCCATTGATCATATTATACCTGATATTCATGTGGTTGCTGAAGTATTGTCATCTAGTAATTTGCCTTTTTTTGCTTACACATTTGTAAATGAAATTATTTGTCTTGAATTATTGACCGAAAGGCTACTGGCTCAGTCCTGTTTAACACCGGGGGTGTCGTTTATTTTTGCCGATTTGCTGACACAATCAAGTGATACCAATGAAATTTATGTTGAAGATATTCCAACACATTATATCGGTAAAACTTTTCAAGAATTAAGAAAGGCTATAGTCGCCTTGGATGAGCAGGATATTATCCTAATTGGATTGGGTAGCTCTACTGTAAAAACCGATAGTGGAGGCGAAATTATGGTTGATCATCATGGCAATTCAATTATGGAAAAAGTCTTAATTATTAATCCGAAAGCAAAATCGAAAAGTTCATCTACTAAATACCATAAAGATTACAAGTTAATCAAGGGGGATCAAGTTTATCTTATTGCATACAGTAGACCCAACCTAGCAGAGGGATTGAAATAGATAAACAACAATTACCAATTTGGTCATCTGATAATGAACAGGAATAGCTATCTGGTTTGGCAAATGATAAAAGGGTATTATTAAATAAAAGAACTGCTTATGACAAATCCTAATTACCATCAATGGCCTGCTGATGTTCAGGCCCATTACGATAAAACGGCGGAATCGATAAAAAAGCATGGTCATACTATATTAGGTACAGTTGATGGAAAAGGTAATCTTAAAAGGCCTTTTGCCTATACATTGGGTGCATCTTTCAGCACCGGTTCCGAATATCTTTGTTTTTTCCCGATTAAGGGTAAGGGGATAGAGGTTATTAGCGGAATCATGAACAAACTTATCGGTGTGATTCAAGATGGTAGTTTGACGCTCAAATCACAAATTCTTAATGATGATCGTATTTATGGATTGCCCATTGGCATGGTTATTCTAGACGATGCAATAAAGGAGATGGTTGAATCTACGTGGCCCCAGCAGCTGCTGAGAGACGCATTCCTTGCTGAATTTTCCACCGATGACCATCAGCTGGTTGTACTTATTGCTTCTGATAAGGACGGCAACCTCCCCTGGGAGCCTGGGTGTGGTAGCTTTTGGCCCGATATGTGTCCGCCGCCTTTGGTTGCTACTGCACAGGAAATATTGGGTGGTGATGACAGCTTGATGCGGCAGCTTGAAGAAAAATTGGGTATTGATGAAGAAAATCCTGCTGAAGAACCTGCTGCTATTGGTGAAAAAGAAGAAGACATCGGCCGTGCAGTGTATAAAAAAATAATTACTGATTTGGATGCTAAACATCCTGATCAAAAAATATTACCGCTACTGGTAAATGGTCAAAAGCACATCGATCAGGATGAATATGAACTGGCTATTGATACATATTCTGAACTTATCAAAGTCTTTGGATGGGAGAACTGGTCAGACGAAGATCAAATCATATTCAAATCAGCAAATATTATATGGTCCAAACAGGGCAATGATAGAATGTTCCCACTATTCTGGGCATATTATTTTAGAGCTACAGCTAAGTATGAATTAGAAGAGTATTCAGGATGTATTTCAGACTATAGCACAGCAATCGACATCGGATTGAATATAATAACATATGATTCTGATGGGGAATTCACCGCTGCTTCAGCCCGTTCATGGACAATTCTTGCATATAATGGCAGGGGGCTTGCAAAAAGGTCCAAGGATAATTACCAGGACGCCCTGGATGATTTCGATGAGGCGCTCAAACTGTGCCAGGATGATGATGTTCATCATAAAAAGCAGATCTATTATAATATGGGTCTGACGAAAAAAGATATGGGTGATGATAAAGGTGCTGCAGATGCATTCACATCTTCGATTGAATTATCGCCAGAGGAAATAGATCCTTATTATTGGAGAGGTTTATCGAGATATAAGATTCGTGAGCATGATGGTGCACACGATGACTTTAGTCATGTCATTGATAATGTTAAAAAAGAAGAACATCTTGATTTTAATTTGAAGAGAACATATTTGTACAGGGGAATTTTGAGAATCAAAATAGATGATAATGAAGGCGCATTACAGGATCTCACTAAAGCTATTGAAATTGATCCTGAATTTGCACGTGCTTATTTTGGAAGAGGAATTGTAAAACAATTAACAGGTAACAATCAGGGAGCTGTAGATGATTTTACTCAAGCCATTGAAAAAGGGCTCAAAGAACCGAAAGTATATAAATATAGAGGAAGAGCAAAAGAAAGCATGGGTGATACCGAAGGTGCAAAAGAAGATTTTGAGAAATTTGAAGAACTGAAGGGGTCATAATATCATATCATTATTTTTACTTTAATTAATGTGAGGTAAATCATATGAAAAAAGAATATTTAATATCCATTCACCATGTCTGACTACTACACCACTGTCCGCGGTGTTCGCTACCCCATGTTGGCAGCTATTTCACCCCAGGATATGATTGAAGGTTATGAGATAGGCGTTGAAGAATGGTCCGCACGTTTCCCAAAAGGAAACTATGAATTACTTCTTTCTACCCTTACATCATTATTCGAAAACGAAGTTGTAGTTACTCGCGCAGGTAACAATTTTATGTATTTTGACATTAACAACATTCCCGAGAGTTTTGCCGAAGACTTCCCCAACGCTTTGTTTGATCCCGATGATAAAACCAGGTCTTCCTTTTCTGATGGAAAGAAGGAATAAATATGAAACCTGATCCTTTAAGACCTATCCACTGTGTAGGATTTTTCCTGTATGCGTTTGGTCATGTTACAGATGGGGAAATAACCTGTGAAGAAAAAGAGCAGATCATTAAACAGTTGAAGATCTGGTCACCGGAGCATGTATGTCCTGACTTTAATGCTCTAGTCACAGAAATTGTTGATTGGTATGTAGATGTATATGATTCCGGGCAAGCAGAAATGCAGAAAACGGTTTGGTATTGTGCCGGATCAATAAAAGATTTTTTTAACTCACAGCCATCTGGGGGAGCTTCCATTGTCAAAAAGCAGTTTGTCGATGCACTGGTTGAAATAGCCAAGGTTGATGGTGAAATTAAAGAGTCCGAAAAGGCGTGGTTAAACGCTATATGTGAAATATTTGAAGTGGATGTTCCAACAATATAAACCATGAAAACAGAATCTGTAACACCAATCCATTGTATGGGCTTTTATTTATATGCATTTGGGCATCAGACTGATGAGAAAATGCACTACATGGAAAAAGCACAATGGTGGGCACAGTTAAAAAACTATGCCGTGGGCACATACTGGGAAGATGAACGTTTACCATTTAATCCCCTTGCGGATGAAGTCATGGACTGGTACGCAGATGTTTGTGAGTTAGGGGATAAAGAAATGAAAAAAACCTTAGCCTTTTGTATGCATAAAATTAATGGATATTTCAATGAGCAATCAGCTGTTGAATCCAAAGCAGGAAAAATGAGATTTATTGGTGAACTTATTGATATGGCTAAGATTGATGGTGAAATCAAAGAGTCCGAAAAGGCATGGATAAACGCTATATGTGAAATATTTGAAGTGGATATCCCAGATGTTTGAGGCTACAGGTAATCTATTAACAGATTTATTTGGTACAAAAGACCTTATCCACAAGTCGGGCCAATTCAAAGAATTTCTGAAGCAAAAGAATCAGATCCCGTTCGTGCATTTTGACGGCGAGAATGATTTTGAGAATAAATTGTTTGTCACCAGGAGTAATGGTGAAAAAGCAACCTTCAAGCAGATCTATGATGAACTTGATTATAAGCTGAACCGGGGACCGATTTTTTACTTTTCAGAATGCGTTGTAAACTACACTTTCGAAACCTTTATTATTTTTGTACAAGATGGTTGGATATTGGAAGATCCTAATAATGAAGGCGCCATTGCTTTATACCCCTGGGATGTTTGGGGTGATGTCCTGTTTACGAAGCATAAGGACATGAATGCCCCTGTGATCCTGATGGCTTATCCAACCCAGGATAATGCATATGAACTGAGTATTAGTCCCAAGCTCGATCTTAAGACCAATGTAGTCATGTCTCCATCTGAAGGGGGTGGTGTCACCGCTAAATACACCGATGATTTACAAGCAACCATGACCTTTGCCTATTCCATTTTGAAAAGGTACTGGCAGGTTGTGGAAGATAACCGGGGTAAATCAACTAACACCATTCCTCTGGAAATGCTTTACATCTTGAATGAGGAGTCAATTAATTCACTGGATGATGAGCTGCAGGCTCTGGAAACACAATCTGGTCCAGACAAGCCGGAAAAAATGTATAATGCCCATGTTTATGCCTTTTATTACATCCACTTTGCCAAGATAGCAGATGGTGTTTTAACAAAAGAAGAACTGCAAACCATTGCCGATAAGATCGCTCTCTGGGTCATGAATGATTTTCCCAGGGACCAACTGGAAGCCAAGGTGCGCTCCATTGTGCAGGAATCAAAACAGTGGTACGACTCACTGGACACCAAAGCCCGGGAAAAAGAGATTATCAAAATATGCGACTGGTTGAAAACACATTTATCCGAGTTTGGCGATTACCATAAGGATTTTTTACAGGACATGGTGGATATTGCCAGGGCAGATGGAAATTACAGCGAAAAGGAAAAAGATTTGATTCTTCATACTGCAGAGCAGTGGGGGATTGAATTTGATGTGGATGGTTAGGCCTGGTTTTCAAACTGCCTAAATATAAATAATCGAAGTTAAATATTATGAGGATGGAACTGTCATTTTGGCTGTGAGAGGTGTCAGTGTGTCGTTTAATATTCAATAATTGTCATAGAATAAAGATTAGCACAATAATTGAAAAGTATTTAATGATTATTGATAAAAGGTATTATCATGGCAAATGAACAAATGAATCCAAATCCTGAAGCGGGGGTTAATCCTCTTGAAAAGTATGGTATTAACCTTACCGAACTTTCCAAAGAGGGTAAAATAGATCCAGTTATTGGGCGTGAAGATGAAATTCGTAGAATCGTCCAAATTCTATCGCGTCGTAAAAAGAATAATCCAGTATTGATAGGTGAACCTGGTACTGGTAAAACTACGGTAGTAGAAGGGCTTGCCAAACGCATAGTAGATGGTGATATTCCCGAAAACATTAAGGGAAAACAAATAATCACAATGGACCTATCTGCTATGGTTGCTGGTGCTATGTATAAGGGACAGTTTGAAGAACGACTAAAGAATTTTATAGATGCTGCCAAAGAACAAAACGGTGATATTATTGTATTCATTGATGAGATACATATGATAGTTGGCGCAGGTGGTCAAGGACAAATGGATGTCGCTAATATTATTAAACCAGAATTAGCACATGGAACATTAAAGGTTATAGGTGCCACCACTCTCAACGAATATCAGAAGTATGTGGAACCAGATGCCGCACTTGAAAGACGGTTTCAACAAGTTTATATAGCAGAACCAAATGTAGAAGATACCATTACAATTCTACGTGGAATTAAGGATAAGTATGAAGTCCACCACGGATTGAGTATCAGAGATTCTGCACTTATTTCTGCAGCAACATTATCAGATAGATACATATCCGATAGATTTCTGCCGGATAAGGCCGTGGATTTGATAGATGAAGCGGCATCTAAACTACGTATGGAAATGAATTCTGCACCTGAGCTTATTGATAATCTTAAACGAAAACTGATACAGTTAGAAGTTGAAAGAGAAGCACTTAAAAAGGAAAAAGATTCTAAATCAAAGGAAAGATTATCAGAGTGTAAAAAGGAAATTAAGGACACCAAGGATCAACTTAGTGTGAATATGGAGGTATGGGAAAAGGAAAAGGAAGCCGTAAGCAATGTGTCCAAACTTAAAGAAGAGCTTGAGGACGCTAAGTTCCAAATGGAATATCATCAAAGAGATGGAAACTATGCAGAAGCTTCTAAATACCAATACGATACAATACCTAATCTCGAAAAGAAAATAGAAGAATATTCTAAGACTTTAGAAAATTCTCGGTTTATTAAACTTGAAGTGACCACCGAAGATGTAGCAGAAGTAGTCTCCAAATGGACTGGTATACCTGTAAATAAAATGTTAGAGGGTGAGAAAGAAAAACTGTTACAGTTAGAAGATCATTTAAGAAAAAGAGTTATAGGACAGGAAGAAGCATTGAAGAAAACTTCGGATGTTATTCGTATGTCCAAGATGGGTCTTGCGGATGTTGATAAACCGCTTGGTTCATTTTTGTTTTTAGGAAATACTGGAGTTGGTAAAACCGAACTTGGTAAAACATTAGCAGATGCATTATTTGATGATGAGAAGGCACTTGTTCGGGTTGATATGAGTGAGTTGATGGAACAACATTCAGTTGCTAAACTGATTGGGTCACCACCTGGATATATCGGATATGATGAAGGCGGATATTTAACGGAAAAAATCAGGCGCAGGCCATACTCAGTTATTCTATTTGATGAGATAGAGAAAGCTCACCCAAGTGTATTAAATATTCTGCTACAAGTTTTAGATGATGGTAGATTAACTGATTCTAAAGGCAGGACAGTTAATTTTAAAAACACAATTATTGTAATGACGACCAATCTAACTGAATCTGAACTCAATATATATTTAAAACCAGAATTGAGAAACAGAATAGACGAGATCGTTAAATTCAATGATTTGAACAAAGAAGTGGTTGAGAAGATTGTGGATATGCATATTAGTAGGATGATAGAAAACATTGAAAAACATGGTATTACATGTCATGTTGATGGCAGTATTCGTAATTATTTAATAAAGAATGGATATCAACCTGAATATGGTGCAAGGCCCATAAATAGATTAATTCGTAGAGATATATTGTCAGAAGTATCCAAGTATTTGTTGGAGAATCCTGATGTGGAATCTATAAATATAAAATACGATAATGGAGTAATTGTGAGTCGGTAAAACTGTGATTCACCCCTGTTAAGCAAGGTTTTTTTGTTTGCGGGATAATGGATAGATTTGGATATGAATAAAAAGAGATAATATTATGGGATTTGATTTAATTGGCAAAAGAATTGATAATAGTCACACATCAGATGCAGGATTTGTTTTCCCTGTTAGTATTATAATTAATGGTGTTAACTACGATAGTTTGGATGACTATTTAGAATCAAGAGGTCTGCCAAAAAATTCCATTAAGTTTAGTTGCAGTAATAGAAATTGGCATACAATTTGGCAATATGTGCAGTATGCTAATGAACTTGTAAATGAAGAATTTAAATTTAAAGGTAATGAATATGATTTTGAAGCAGGTGAATCAAATTCTGGTCATTTTATAAGTGAGGGAAAAGCAATTAGTCTTCATGACTGTTGTAAAAATGGGATGGAATGCAGTTATTTTGATCAATATATTGAAGATGAATGTACATGGGCAACAAAAGATGATGAAAAAACAATTCTAGAAATGATAGAAAGATTTATGGTCTTTTGTAAGGAAAGCCAAGGTTTTATAATTATTTAAAGACCATAAAATGATTGATGAGAATTACACCATCAAGCCCTACACTCGTGGGGTTTTTTGTTTGTGGAATGATGGGTAAATTTGGATTATGACTAAAACTGAACTAATAGAGCAATACATAAATGTATAACCTGGAAAACAGAAACAAAATACCAAAAGACTACGAATGTTGCTATAATTGCAAATATATGGCGTGGATGGTTGGTATAGGGCAGGGGGTAAGATGTGTTAATGAGAAAAACCAATACAGAGTTTTTATTGGTGATGAAAAATTGAAGTTACCATCGATTCCCGGGGTTGCTGAAAAGTGTGAGTTATTTGAGTCGTTAAAAAGGTAGTTTTAACGGAGTATTGAAATGGCCAAAACTGCATTGAAAGAGAAATAATATGAATCCAATATTACCGAAACACTGGCAAGAGCCCCATGTGGTTGCCTGTCTTTTAAGGGAAAGTATCTATGCAGATGGCCAGGCTGATCCAGATGAGCTGGGATATTTAAAAGGATTCGGTATGTATATCTCAGCAGATAGTATCACTGTTACGGATGTGTACGATGATGTGGATACTTTTATGGCCAGTGTAGCCAAAAGTGATGAGCCGAAATATCTGGATATTATGAAAGCTGCCAGGGATTATATTGCGGAAAACTATGATAATGATCAAAAGAATATGTTAATCACAGGTATGATGAATATTGTTTCCCTGGATAATATTATAAAATATAAAGAATTCGTATACCTGAGATGGTGTATGGACGGCTGGTTTGTTTATCAAATTGAAGAGTTTATTGATGACCTTAAAAAACGTGCGAGTAAAATAGATTTTCCTGACACGACCAAGATAGAAGACCCGGAATCCTGGACGATTATCCATGATATTGGTGTATTCTACACCTATTTTGGCAATCTGGCAGATGGTGGCATAAAAAATCCTGAGAAGGAATACATAAACTTAACACTTCCAAAATGGAATTTTAGAATAGGGGATATAGACTATGGATTTGATAACGGAAATCCGACAGATATTGGTGAAACACTGGATTGTATTTTTAATGAAATGTATGATGAAAGCGACCCCAACCCACCCATGATCAGGGTGAATGTTTCCCATAAAAACCTGGTCAATTATTTTAATAACAATCATATTCAAAAAGATAACATAGGAACCTTTTTACATACATTATTTCATTTATCTATCTACGATGGTATTATTAGCAGAGGGCAGGCACACCAGTTGACTTATTATTGCAGTCAATGGTCATCCATGTGTCCGAAAGCTGCAACGCTAATTGATTTACTTAAAATTGCCCTTCAAGGGCAGCAATTGAGAAAAGAGTTAATTGCTGATGGTATACCCCCGGAGATGCTTCCACCCTGTAAAATTGACCCTGAAACAGGTAAAATGGAATTTAATCCTGAAATTTTTCCAGATGGAGACCCACTTGGAGAGCAGGAAGAATAAATAATTGGGATAAAAAGTGGAAGAGAAATGGACAATACACAACAAACCATATTCGAATTAATACAAAAGAAAAGAGTTGAGTTAGATAAGAAAGATAATACAGTATCTTGGAAGAAATTCATTGGTGATTATTTTTGCAGAGTCGTTAAATGCTTTCTTGGCAAAGAGATTCCAAAGAACTGCCAGGTGACAGAGCCAAACGTTTATATAACTGGCTTCCCGGTTGAATATGATCTATTAATCATTAAAAAGGGCTCCAAACCTGAAAAATATACCCGCTCATTTGATCCAAAGGATGTTCACCTTGGGATGGAGCTAAAAATGAATGGGATCTATGGAAGTAGAAAGGATTTGGAAAAAAATAATAAAAAAGTGAAAAAAACCTTTGACATAGTTAAAAAGGAGCATTCTCATATTAATTTTGTTTACCTTACTTTTAGTGAGGTTACCAACCCAAAACGGGCTGGCTCTATTGATTATCTTAAAATAAATAAGGATGTTATTGGGAAAGACTATGGAGTGTTTTGCTTAAGTGACAGTCGACGAGAGGCAATTACCCCCGACCTGGAGAATCAGTGGATCAATTTTGTTCAAAAAGTTAATCGGCATCTGGTCTAAAAAAGAGAAATAAAATGAGAAAAATTGAAGATTTAGTTCTACTAGAAAAAATTGGAATAATCCTGACCATTATGGCACATGATTCTGATAATGAATTAAGCAAGGAAGAGGTAGGACTAATTTTATCTGAGATTAATAGCATGCTTTATACTTCAGGACTGGAGGATACTGAATATGAACATTTGCTTTTGAATAGTGATGAAAACGTGGATCTTAATCCTCTTGAAACTATGATTGGACACTTTAAATCAGTTCGGGGGACTCCTGCGTCATGGGAATTATGTCAATCATTGGTGAAGCAGGTAAAAGAAGAAATTAAAGACTATGATGATATCTTTAAGATTTGGTTGCGTGATGTAATTATTGCTGTTGCAAAAGCGGATGGGAAAGTCACAGATCTTGAGAAAGAGTGGGTGACAGGCCTAACAAGAGATCTGGGGTTGCCTGAAATAGACGTTGCAGATGCGGAAGAAGCTGAACAAATGCTTGTAAGAGCCGGATTAGAAGATTCAAATGATGGAGATGAAGAAAATACACCAGAAGAAAAGAATGAAAATGAAGATAGAGATTATCCGGCAATTACTTTTAAAGTGCCTAAAAATGAAAAAGGAGAAACAGATACTGAAAAACAACAAAAAATTGTAGACTATATACAGCGTTGGGGAGCGCCAACTAATACTTATGCCCGCAGATTAGGTTTTAAAGCATTAATCCCAAGTTGGTTTGAAAAACTCAATGAAGCATGTCCAAAGTTTTCTTCGGATGAAATAGCATTTATCACGCATCATATAACCGAAGAAATAGTTATTCCTTGTATTCAATCCTATACGCCAGAAGCTTTTATGTCAAACTCTAAACAGGTATGGTGGTGTGCCCCTTTTGTTCTTTGGGCAGAGCAATTTGCATCATGGGTTTATATTGATAAAAATGGATTTTATGCAGCCCATCCAGAAAACAGTGATGATATTACTGCAATTGCTGGATGGGATATGATTGATTCTTTAGATTTAGAGAGAATTGAACCAAATCTGGTAGAGCTGAATCTTTATACAGTAGATGGAGGTAATTTAACTTTTGTCGAATTCCTGGAAGAAGATAAGCAAGACGGTTCAATGGTTGGCGGTTCCTACCTGGAAGTGATTGTGGCTATTTATAACATTAACTTGCCCACTATTAAAGCAAGTGCGGGACAGCCAATGTGGTATCACGGAGTAGGAGGTGAAGGATTTAAATCTTTTGATAAACCATCAGATTTGCTTTCTCAACAGAATTGGAAAGAAGGCGTTCATCGTGAAGACCCTAAATTTTATGGATATACTGGCGATACAACTTCTGATTCACCGTCAGATGATGATAATCTGCAGTGAAATGACCAAACCTAAACTGAAAGAGAATTAAAATGGAATTTAATCCTGGAATTTTTCCAAGTGGAAGCCCGCAGAATGATCAGGGAAAATAAATAATTAAAAGTAAGTTAAATAGGATATTGAATTATGAATTTTAAAAGTGGAGAATACGGCAATATTCATGTCATAAAAAAAGAAAGTTCTATATATATTGCTAATCCACAAAAGCTGAAAATAAATAAATTAGTCTATGCCACAAACAGCTGTACTCTCTATGAAGATGAAAATGATAAGTTGAAGCGAGTAATATCATCAACACCTATATATAAAATAGAAAATATACCCGCAGAGTCATACTTTAAGATTGAAGATATTGACCCGTTTGAAGATGGGCTGGGAGAAGGTACAAATATTCGATATTATGCGGAAGAAATACACTGGGAAAATGGAGATGTAGAAAAAGAGAGATGGCAATTGGAAATGAAAGATGGGAAAGTCTTAGCACTTACTGAAGTATCGCTAGATCAGAAAAAAATTGGGAATGATGAAGGATATATTAAATAATAATAGGATTTAGGAAGATATAATTTGCATCAAAACATTTATTTGGACTCAAACTCTTCAGGAATTAAGAAAGGCTAAAGTCTCTATAGAAAAAATCAAACAATTAGTTTTAACCATTGCCCCTGATAATATCAGTGAAAAACTATCCAATCAACTTGGTCGACACTGAAAGTGAAGATGATATTCGTAAATACTTAAAAAATAAATGAATGATATAAAAAATCCAAGAACCCTGTCTAAGAGCCGGTTCAAATCGGCCCTGGAATGCCCTACCAAACTCTACTACTACGGCAAGAAAAAAGAATATGCAAACCAGATGGCTGAAAATGAATTTTTGATGGCATTAGCGGAAGGCGGGTTTCAGGTAGGGGAACTGGCAAAGTATTCCCATCCTTGCTGCACAGAGATTGGACACTGCGGGCATAATATCAACGCGCTGAAGTACCATGAATCACTGGAAGAAACAGCAAAATATATTCATAATGAGAATGTTATACTTTATGAACCTGCCGTGGCCTTTGAGAACTTTTTTATTCGCATTGATTTGCTGGTTAAGAACGGGATGGATGTAGAACTGATCGAAGTAAAAGCAAAGTCCTTTGATTCAAAGGAGGGAAGCTTTCGCAATAAAAAGGGCACCGGCGATTATATTGCCCGGCCCTGGCGCCCCTATCTGTATGATGTTGCATTTCAGACCTGGGTTACACAGCAGGCCTACCCGGACTGGAATATTGAGCCGTACCTGATGATGGCGGATAAAGCCGCGGAAGCAACTGTGGACGGTATTAACCAGCTTTTTCGAGTTAAAAAGAACGAAAAGAGCCGCACCGTGATCGAAGTAACCGAAGAAATCACTCCTGAACGACTGGGCGACCCAGTGCTGGTGAAAGTGCCAGTGATG
>Ga0206683_10001077_pt1 | contig 19178 bp, 29 predicted proteins | sample M280m12015metaG_FD_155483 | JGI IMG/M metagenome (GOLD analysis project Ga0206683, IMG submission 155483) | Ammonia-oxidizing marine archaeal communities from Monterey Bay, California, United States - M2 80m 12015 | ecosystem: Environmental > Aquatic > Marine > Intertidal zone | place: USA...
CATACCCACTGGGCCGAAGGGTGGGATATACCTACTTTGATTAAAGAGAAACAGTTGGATAATAATGATATTGTAACCACCTATATATGTGGAAAATGCCATCAGTATTCTATACGCAGCCATACAGGACAATCTCAAGATTGTTTGGCCTGTAACACTAATGGGTCTTTGCACACCACAAATATCAAAGTAGGGGTTTCAGAGCAACAATTAAACGAGGTTTACAATTTAATGGATGTTTATTGCCACCCTTTTACCAGCGGAGGGCAAGAAATTCCCATTCAAGAAGCAAAATTAACAGAATTAATTACATTAGTTACTAATTATTCTTGCGGCGAAGATTGCTGTACGCCTACGAGCGGAGGGTTTCCCTTGGAGTGGGCTGAATACCGTGAACCCGGCACCCAGTTTATTAAAGCGTCTACCTCCGCCACTTCTATTTTCAACCAACTCTCTAAGGTTTACGAGATGGCTCCTTCGGAGCGCGAGGCAAAAGGCAGAGAAGCCCGTCAATTTGTTATTGATAACTATTCTATTGAAGTTGTAGGTAAATTTTTTGAAGATTTATTTGACAAATTACCGCTTATAGACTGGAACTCCATTGACTTAAGTGCCGTTGAACTAGAAAAAAGAGACCCAGATTACGAGCCCCCTGAAGACCCCAACAACTCGACATGGCTACTGGGCCTTTATAAAAATATGCTCCGCATGGATATCGATGAAACTGATAATGGCTACAAGTACTGGATGAACGAATTTGTTAAAGGTAAAAACAGAAAAGACATCTTTAACTTTTTCACCCAAACAGCCAGAAAAGAAAACGCTGAGCTTTTCAAAAAGTCTCTTAAAGAGGAAGTAGACTTTAGCCGCCCAAACAAAAGAATTGCCTATGTTATGCCAGACCACGAGGAAGATGTTTTTATGAGCCTTAGTATTGTTAAGTCGCTTAAGCAGCTTTATTCAGATCATGATATATACTTCTTTACTCAGAGAAAACATTTTTCTTTGATCGACGAGAGTTCTCATATTTATAAGGTTTGTGAATTTTATGATGAAATGGATGATTGTTTCTACTTCGAAGGGAAGGCAGACGAAGAAGGGCTATTTGATATGGCTTTTTTGCCATGGCTTGAAACCAAACGCGCTTTAAATTACACCCGTCACGGTAGAGATAAGCTTGAATTTGACCTAACATGAACATTCTAGAAAAATACAGTGTAAACTGTGGGGTAAAGATAGTACGCCCGTCCGCAGCCTCTTCTTATTTTCCATTGCGGGACGAAAATTATATTGTGTTGGACTTGAGAAACAAGTACCCCACCAATATTTATGAGTTGTTTTCAGATGTGTTGGCGTATATTGATAGTAGCTTAAAGGCGGCTAATATTAAAATATACGCCTTTAATAGCGATGAGCGTGATATTATAGCTGGAACACAACCTTTTGTTAACCTTACCAAAAAACAAGAGGCTTATTTGGTTAAGAATTCTCTTTTGGTTGTTTCTGGGGACAATCTTTCAGCCTACTATGCCGCAGCATTTAGCGTCCCTAGCGTTGGGCTGTACTCTGCTTACCCTGCGGCGTGTACTGCCCCTCTGTGGGGCACCCTTCACTCGTCGTTAAGTAGCGATCGGTGTGGCAACCTCCCTTCTTACGGAATGGCAGAAACACCCAAAGCTATTAACTTTATTAGGCCTGAAAAGTTAGCTGCTGTGATTTTAAAAAAGCTAAATATTGATTGTCCTATTGACGTTGAAACTATTTACATGGGCGACCACTATCCTGTCAAAGTGGTTGAAGTTATCCCAGATCATGTTGCTCCTTCTGATTTTTTACAAGGAAGAGCTATCAACCTTCGTGCCGATTATCATTTTCACGAGGAGCGCATTATACATTGGCTTCAAGGGAGAATGGTCAATTTACTGGTGGAGCAGCCAATTAATTTAAATTTGTTACAATATTTTAAACAAAATATTGTTCAACTTACTGTTAATATCAACGATTCTTTTTCAAAAGAATATTTGGAATCAGTAGTAGCTACGGGCATTAAATTAGAAATTTTCTGCGAACACAAAGAAAGGCTTAGCGATTTTAGATTTCAATTATTTGATTTTGAAGTTGAAGAAAGCATTTTCAAATCTAAAACAGACCTTGATGAATCTTTAAATAAATTTAATAAAAATACAAAATTTTTATCGGGTAAAATTTTAATCAGCGAAGGCGAAAAATATTCATGCCTCGAAGCAAAAAAACAAAAAAATGTCTTGACAGGAGAGCCTGAAATAGTGTATGATACAAAAGACTTTTGGAAAGAACTAGATCACTACAGACTCTTTAACAATATATGACATATAAGCGAAACGAAAAAGGCCTCCTCGAAAAGACGGATTACAAATTCAACGAAGACGGATCGGTAGATTGGCGCTCTATGATCGACCCAAAACACCTTTACCCTAATAAGGGATGGTTTGAATCACGCGGAGAACCAATGCCCCGTTCTCCGGAGGGGTTAGCTGATAACCAACTACTTATTAAACTGTCAGGTATCAAAGAGTTAGCTAAGTTGCGTGGTTTTGATGGTGTTACTTATGATGTGATCAAATGCGAAAAAGACCATGTCGCAGTGAAATGCCGCATACATTGGATACCTAATTTTGAATCGGGTACATATTACTCGCTTAAACACGGTGATGATGATTTTTTTAATAGTCGCGTATCCTTTGAAGATATCGCTAACGCTACGACTGACAATACTAGCAGCTTTGCACAAAAATTTCTGGAAACCATAGCCGCTAATCGCGCTTTTGTACGCTGTGTTCGTAACTTCTTAAATGTTCACATCGTAGGGGCAGACGAGATAGACAGCTCTCAAGGTAACACTTCGCCCCCTGTAACCAAAGAGGTTAAGAGACCAGACAAGTTATCCCCTATCAATTTATTGATGGAAAAAGTAGACCTAGGGGAGGAAGATTTTTCTACATTTAAAGATATTTTACGTGGCCTATGGAAAAACAAACAATACCAAAACGAAACGGCAGCCGACTGGGAAAGCTGGGATGATATTCCTAAGCGCGAGGTAGTTAAAATCTTAGGGATCATAGACTAATGTATTTATTTTTTATTTTACTTGCGTCCGGTATCGCTTTGTGGACTATGTGCCAGAAAAGTAACGAAGATGATGACGATGGTCCGATCTGGCGTTAATTTTCAATCCCCCTGAACGAAAAAATTTTTTCAAAACAAATTTAAACAATAGTGGACTATATATTATGCCAATCAATGTAATTAACCGAACATCTTCCCAAAAGCAGGCCCTAGCGATCTGCGAGGAGAAGCGCCCACAATTCACAAGAGTGTCTCCGATTTGGCTTGACAAACTAAACCAAGACGTTATACTTCTTATAGAAGATAGAATCTTACACAATACTAGCAAACAAAAAACATTACGATAATGAACGAAAATAAAGAATCCGAATGGAAGAATCGCGAACGCGGCGCTCTCTGGAAGAAGCAAGGCAAGAGCCAGAATTACCTGACTGGCGTCATTAAAAGCCTAGACGACATGGGACAGGAGGTAAAAAATAAGGTTATTGTTTTTGCGAATAAAAACAAAACCAGCGAGAATGCCCCCGACTTCATCATTTATGAGTCTAAGGACATGAACCAAACAGAGTCTACATCCGATGCGGCTTCTACGACCGGCATGGATATGGGCGGCGGTGCGGCCACAAGCGAAGAAATCCCGGCCCTATTGAAGTAAAATGACAAACACTCTCCTATCAGAACAGATAACAGAGATGTCAGATAGTCTAGTGTCTTACGCTCCCAGCTTTGAGAGCGATGAAGATAAAGAGGAATATATCTATTTGGTCAATGAGGCTATTCTCGATTTGGAAAAAGTCCAAGAACAACTAGGCTGACATATGAGTACCTCTTTTAGCGAGTTCGAACGAACCAAGCCGACTGAAACATTCAAAACTTTTAAAAAGCTTTTGGATAAGTATCAAAAATTGAGCGAATTAGACTCTGACATGGACGCAGAAGACTTTGGTATCCAGCGCACCTCTGCTATGGTTGTAGTTGACCTACAGGAAGTGTTTGAATTGTTTCAAAAGGGTGAATAAAAGAATTGACTGGGTTAGATATGCCCTTGACCTTGCAAAGGTCGCTGCTTCGCGCAGCGAAGATCCCCACGTCAAGGTCGGGGCCACTATCCTTCGTCGCGATCACTCTGTAGCATCCTTAGGGTATAACGGAGTACCCTCTGGAATCAACATCAAATGGGATGACCGAGATGAGAGACGAAAGCGTGTTATTCATGCCGAAATTAACTCCCTCCGATACATTAAACCTCAAGAAGGTTACCTTTTAGCATGCAGCCTTTCCCCTTGTAGGCATTGTATACAGGCAATTGCGTCTTACGGCATTAAGATTGTATGTTATGAGGAAGAATACGATAAAGACGAATTTGCTTTTGAATTAGCAAAAGAATTTGGTGTTAGTCTGTGTAAATACGTAGAAGGAATATACAGTTAAATGTGCACCACTTCATTCTTCAGCTTGAAAAAAACGTGCCTGCTGACGAGTGCATTATTGCTCTAGATTATTTTATGTCTGATATTATTGAGTATCAAGTCGCCCATTCTACAAAACCAAAATATTTATTTTTTTCAAAAAGCAAATTACTAAACTCCCTTTCTTCCAAAATGAAACATATCCAAACAAACAGGTACCTTTTTTTAGTTATATCAGAATAAAAGGTTGATTTTTCCCTTTTTTTAGTTAAAATTTTTTACATACACAAATGAGTACTATATTAGAAACAACAACGGACGCCCCAGCAATGCTGGTTAGCGCTATTGAATCAGCCAACTCAGAACAGCTTGATACTTTATGGAGTATCTTAAAGTATAAAGAGATTGGCATTTTTAGAAAAATCAAATGTATGACTCATGTCTTAGGTCTCGAGTTCACTCAGGTAGTAGACGATCTGCCTAAAGATGATGAAGGTCGCGTGCTAGACTATAAGACGCGCCATATGATTCACGATATTTTAATTCAAGTTTCTTAAAAAACAAATGAACGACGACATGTCTTCAAGAAGCGGCTCTTATATTGTAAGAGATAAACGTGGCACCTACATGAGTGGTTACAGCTCAAAGCTAGGAGAAAAACAAGCACAGTTATGGGCTCGCGATTGTGCCAAACGCTCGAAAGGTGTGCTTTATTTTCGTAAAAACGAAGGGGAGGCTGAAGAAGAAATTGAGAGTTACCTGCCCACCCCGAAGCCCTAAAAGCTTGTGGGGGAGAAGGTTTTAATTCAGCTCGGTTCTGAATCGTTAGGGGATAACATTAGTTGGATTCCTCATGTAAGAGAATTTCAATTATTGCATGGGGTCGACGTGGATGTTTACGTTACCCCTAAATGGAGAGATCTTTTTCAGGGGGGTTATCCGTCTTTGAATTTTTTAGACGAACCTTTTCGCACCCCCGAAGAAGCTAAAGGGCGTGGCTATACTGCCGGGTACGAGATCGGTATTCACGATCTAGCTGTTCTCGTTAAGCCTAATATAAGGCATGCGACAGACCCCTTAAAACTCCCTTATGCGGAGATTAAGCCCCCAATCTCCCTCCCTCCTAATTTAAAAAATAATTTTGATAAACCTTATGTTTGCATTGCTACGCAAAGCACCGCCCAATGTAAATACTGGAATAATCCAACAGGGTGGAACCAGACAGTCGAATATCTTCATTCTCTAGGTTATGAGGTGGTGTGCATTGATCATTACGCTGCTTTTGGGGTAGCCCCTAATTTTAATCAGGTCCCTAATAATGCGATTAAAAAGTGCTGGATGAAAGAAGGAGAGGAGTTTCTTCCAATTTCGGATAGGGTTAATGATCTTTATTTTTGTGATTTTTTTATTGGACTTGGTTCAGGATTGTCTTGGTTGGCGTGGGCATTAAACAAGCCCGTTATATTAATTTCTGGGTTTTCTAACCCACAGACCGAATTTTATACCCCTTATCGGGTTATCAATAAGGACGTATGCAATTCTTGCTGGAATGACCCCGAATGTGTTCCCTTTGACAAAAGTGACTGGATGTGGTGTCCACGGCATAAGGATACTCCTCGTCATTTTGAATGTACCAAGAAAATAACTTTTGAAATGGTTAAGAAACAAATAGACCGACTTTTATGAAAATTGAAGTACCTACAGGTGAAATATTAGACAAGCTTTCAATATTAGAGCTTAAGTTATTTTTTATTGAAGATGGCATCAAAAAAGCAAATATTCAAAAAGAGCATGCGACACTAAAGGCCGCCGCAGACACTCTTGAGGTTTACCCTCATCAGCTCTACGATAAGTTGTGCGACATCAACACAGCTTTATGGCATATAGAAGACAATATAAGAATCAAAGAAAGAAATGGTGAATTTGATGATGAGTTCATCGAGTTAGCGCGCTCAGTTTATAAAACGAACGACCGTCGTGCCGCTATTAAAAAGGAAATTAATATTGCCACGGGTTCTCTTTTAGTTGAAGAAAAACAGTATGAAGAAAACTAGAATTGTTTTTGGAGGCAAAGGGCTAGGTGACACTATAGCGTGGATGGGTCAAGTAGAGCGTTACCAAGAATTAACAGGCAGTCGAGTTGATGTTATTTGTGATTTTGCTGATATTTTCCAAAAACAGAATATCAAGGCTCACCCTCGCAACCAAGAAACCGACGCTTTTAACTATGATTATGATTTCTTGATAAACACTTATGATTATAAAAGACCTTCAGGTATCACTACTCCCGTTCAAGACATGAAAACAAACAGTCTAATAGGAAGAGCGTCTCAGATTTTAGGCTTACCTGATATCACCGAGCAAAAACCCACCCTCAATATAAAATTAAAAAATATTAAATTAAAGCGACCTATAGTTTCACTCGCTTCTCTCTCCACTCTTCAAAAAAAACTATGGAACTATAAAGGAGGGTGGAATGCCGTCATTTCTTATTTAAAAAAGAAAAACATAGAGGTTATTAGTTTGGATCAGCACGTTCAATTTGGAGCGGGATACGCCTATAAAGATTTTCCCCCTTATAACCCTATCCCTTCTCAGTCTACCAACAAAACAGGAAAGTCTTTACGAATTGTAGCTAGTTATATTGACCGATCTTTGTTTTTTATGGGATTAAGCAGTGGCATATCTTGGTTAGCGTGGGCTTTAGATAAGCCGGTAGTGATGGTTGCTGGGTTCTTAAAGGCGGATTATCATTTTTCCACTCCCTACTATGTGCAGAATAGCAATGTATGTAATTGTTGTTGGTCCAATCACGATTTAAAGACTGACGATTGGTATTGGTGCCCCGAAGACAAAGATTTTGAATGTTCCCGTCAAATAACACCAGAGATGGTTATTGAAAAAATTGACCTGCTTTTAGCTAATGAAAATTAAAGCACATTGTCCCTTCCTAGGCTACACCGGCTACAACGCTCACACTAGAGGGTTTTTCACAGCTTTGAGCCATTTGATAGATTTGCGTGTGGATAATTATACATGGTGTGATGACCGGCATAACTATCTTACCAACCACCAAAAACATATTATTTCTGAGGTTACTTTAGGAGGACCAGACGGGCAGGATCAGTACGCGCCCGACTGGAAAAAAACTATTGAAGAATTTGACTACGATGTAGATATTGTATTGCATGAACATAACCATCACCACTTTTGGAGAGATTACAGTAAGCCTAAAATTGCTTATACTGTCTGGGAGACAGATTTATACAGTAAAGAGTTTTTTGATAGAATTCTTGAATACGATGAGCTTTGGGTTCCATCTGAGTGGCAAAGAGAGTGCAGCGTTGAGCAAGGTTATCCAGCCCATCGCGTCAAAGTAGTTCCAGAGGCAGTTGAGTCTGATTGTTTTCCGGATGAGAAAATTGTGCCAGACGATTCTATTTTTACGTTTTGTTTACTGGGTAGATGGGATAACCGCAAATCAACCACTGAAATTTTAGAATGTTTTGTGGAGCTTTTTGGAAACAACCCGAAAGTGCAGCTTATTGCTTCTATCAATAATCCTTTTGCTGAAGACGGCTTATCTACCGAGGAAAGACTAAAAGAAATGGGATGGGGGGATGTTAAGAACATTATATTAAAATCTTTCCCTTCTCGCCCTGACTATATTGATATTTTACGGCGCAGTCATGTCTTTTTATCTTGCGCGCGATCAGAAGGATGGAATATTCCATTGATTGAAGCCATGGCATGTGGCGTACCCTCCATTTACAGCGACTGTTCTGGGCAAACGGAGTTTGCATCGGGCAAAGGTATTCCAATTCGTATTTTAGGGAAGGAGTTAGCGCGCATTGGCCATGGGGCTGTTGCCAGTGAGTTCACTTCGCAAATGCCCGGCCATTACTATGTGCCGGATTTTACTCATCTTAGAAAGAAGATGCAGATGTGTATCGACAAATATGGTATTTTAAAGAAAAAAGCCCTGCAAGAGTCTATAGATATTCGTTCCAAATTCACATGGGAAAATGCAGCTCTTATTGCGCAGCGACACCTATCTCAATTTTCTTCTAAAATACCCAAGCAAAAAACGCATTTGCTCCTTGCCGCAAACAATAACTACTTAAAATATGCCCAAAGATGTATCAATTCTCTTAAAAAACATTCTTCTCTCCCGATTGTTTTGTATGGGTATGATACCGATTTTCAAGGCGCTTTCGCTGGTACTGATATTCAAGTCAGGCGCTTACGACCATGGCCTCTCACAGAAGACGGGCGCGATTTCGGGCTCATGGGGTCTCGGATATCTATGTGCCTTGATGCCATTAAGCAGTACCCCGAAGATCGTTTTATTGCCCTTGATTCTGATATGGTTGCCATAACAGATATTGATGATGTTTTCAACCAACATTTTGCACAGCTTGAAAATTATCCGCTACATTTAACCTATAAGCATGATAATTTAATTCATTTTCGCATCGATCCTGATGGTAATAAAACAGAAAAAGGACATGGCGAAGAGGCGGCTGAAGTTTTTAAATTACCTTCGCGTAATGTAGATTTTACCGTAGCTCATGGTATTTTTATTTTTGACCAACGATCTCAGTCTTTTTTAACCCGGCTGTTGGAGCTCTCGATAGAAGCTTTAGCATTTGATAGCTCTACGTTTATTGACGACTTGGCTCTCGAATCCGAAAGAATTGAAAACGCTTTATTTTGGAAGGAGGGTTTCACCAAGCACCTTCCTCTGTCATGGGTTTCTCGCGACGAGGACAACGACTTTCTGCAATCATCTCTCAAAAAATACATTGATAAAGGGTATGATATAGTTTATACCCATACGGATCGGCGTTCTTATGATATTAAAGATGACCAGCTTTTATTTTTGCATGGCCCCGGACCCGCATCTGAAGTTACCAAATTAATGGTTGTTGCTCACCCTGACGACGAAACTATTTTTGGTTTCTCCGAGCTTTATTCTATCGATAAACTTGAAGGGCGTAAGTGGAAAGTAGTATGCGCTACAGGAGATAATAGGACAGAGGACTTCTATAAGGCGATGGATTTTTTTGGGATCGCCGAGTATGAAGTATGGGATTTTGATTCCTCTGTCCACCAAGGGTTTTCGCAAGAACTTTTAGATTCTAGAATAAAAAATTTGCTCAACAGTCAGACATGGGAAAAAGTTGTCACTCACAATCCGTGTGGAGAATATGGTCATATTCAACATAAAAACGTTTTTGATGCGATTAAAAAACATCGTGATGATTTTTATGTTTTTTGCAAATCGCCCCTCAAGCTGGAACCTAAAGAGTTGCGGCACAAAAACAAAGCCTTAGAAAACTATAATTCCGAAGACATCATCAATCAACTTAGAGGGCTTAACGGGGATTGGTACATCATGCCCGACCCATCTACTAATTACATTGAGTACGGGATGGTTGAGAAATATGATCCCCAACGAGACACAACTCCTTTTATTAATTGTTGGGAGAAAACACCAGATTATTCACCTTCCCCCTTTAAGGCTAAAGAAGTGTTTTTGGTTACGAGCTTTTGCGATAATTTTGAAAAAACCCAATTGCTTAAAGAAACTATTACGCACCTCAAACCTTTTGGTATTCCGATATGTGTACATGACGCCGCAGGCATAAGAGAAAGCTTAACGGAGGTTGGAGCGGATTATGTTATAGTTGACTCTTCTAATCCTATACCTCCTTTAGAAGACCGTAATGTCTACTCCAGTTGGTCACCCCCTCTGGAAGATGATATTGTTTTTAACAGCCACTCCCTAGATGTCGGGAGTGCTGCGACCCATCAACTTAAAAGTGGCTTGCTCTACTTATATTCTCTTGGGTATAATATCGCACATACTATCAATTATGATGTTTTTATTGATCATAATTTTTTTAGTAATACCGCTTCCCCCAAAGCTTTAAAACATGATGCTGTTTTATATTATTGGGACAGAGGCCTCAGCACATGTTTTTACAGTATTAATTTAACTCGATACAATGAGATTCTAAGGTCTATGGGGTTTGAAGACTACATCTCCACCGTGCCGCATGATGGTCATTTTGAGGATTATGTTGAGCGCAAGATAGCGAGCCCACTTGATTTGACAGTAGACAAGGTGCCATTCCAAGATTTTAAAAACCTTATTTACGATAAGATGAGCTTTTATACCGGCATTAAGGATAACAAAGATGGAACTTTTGATTACACGAGAGCCTTTACAGAGCCCCTAACTCCTAAAACACAGCTTTGGTTTGGGCGCAAAAAAACCCCTGAGCTGCCGGAAGGAGGGCCTGCCAGCGTTATATTTTATGATATTAAAGAGAGTTTTGAGGCTCAATTAATAGTTAATGGAAAGATTTTTGAAGCTAAAGTCGAAAAGTCCCAAGCCACAGATTATTTCTTATTAGAATCTACCATAAAAGGAAATAATATAGAATCAGCCCAGCTTGTAATTGATGGTGAAGTTATCATCGACAAAAATAAAGATAATGTTTTATTAAATAGTATAGAATTTTTAAAAAATGAATAACAGAATACTACTCCCTCTAATTACGTACGGCGGCATGTGTAATACTGAATTTGCCATTGGAGTGATGAGCACCCTTTTACAGGTTCAAAAAAGTGCTGGTATAGACTTCTCGGTGCAGCCCATTGTCTTTGAGAGTTTGATAAGTCGCGCTCGTAACGCAGGGGCAGCTTTTGCGCTACAAGGTAACCACAGTCATTTATTGTTTATTGATTCAGACATTAGCTTTGAGTCAAACGATGTCTTCAAATTGATTGAAGCCGACAAAGACGTAGCGGTAGGGGTTTATCCTAAAAAATATTACAGCCGCTACAAGATGGAATCCCTCGCAAAACATGCCCCTCATGTTTTTAATAATAAAAACGAATGGAGATCTCTTTCGACTGATTTTTCAACCGAATTTAGCACCACAGCTTTGGATAAAGCACGCAAAGGGGAAATATTTACGGTTGATTATGCAGCTACAGGTTTTATGCTCATTAAAACTGATGTTTTTCGAAAAATCATTGACAAACGCCCCGACTTGAAGTATACTAATGATGTCGATGGATATAGTAGCGCTGGTGATAATTTTTATGACTTTTTTACTGTGGGCGTAAACCAATCAAACAAAAAGTACGAGAGCGAGGATTATGGTTTTTGTCAGCTGTGGCGATCCTTAGGAGGAGAAATTCATGTTGTACCTTCCCTTAAACTCACGCACACAGGCAGAAACCACTATCCCGGAGACATTCAAGCGCAGGCTAAAATTTTTCATAATAAATAATTTTTTAAAATATGTGGACACGAAACAAACATAAACACACGGCGCGTCGACCTCATTTACAAAAAGGAGGGTCTGGCGGCAGTTCGGTACGCCAAAAAATATCTTCCCGCAAAGACAAGAAGATTAATCAAATGAATCTCACAGAAGTACAGAAGAAGATTGAATTTTTAAAGAGTCGAAATGAATATAATAACCACAGCAAGTATGCTAACGATCTTACCTCTCGGTTTTTAGAACTAATAAATAATGAAAGAACAAATACTTAACGCTATCGCGGCACACAATGTGAGCAATTACCATTGCGCCAAAACTAACCTAGATAACTATCTCGCTAACCCAGCGGGAATTGGAGAGCATCCCGATATTGTCGGTGAGGCGATTAAGCTGGTGCAATCGATGGAAGCCGCTGAATCAAACCTCCAAACATTAAATGGTGCTTATGGAACCGACTACACAACAGCAATGTGATGATTTTTATCTAAAAGATACCCTCTTTCGCATATTTAGGAGAGATCAAACCATTAGTGTCTATAATAGCACAGGATTGTCTCGAGACCAGATTAATAATTGTATTCGTTATATGATTCTTGAAGGTATGATTGATATGGATAATTATAAGATTCACGTTTACTCTGTAAAAGAAAAATGAATTTAAACCTTTTTATACCTGAGGTTTTTGACCAAACAGTGGTAAACGATTCTATTTTGCCGTTGCTTCAAGAGGCTATTGCTGAAGGTTTGTTTGTTTACCCTTATTACATATCCCCAAAGCAGACGGATAAGGCATCTTTAGTTTTTAGTTATCTTTTTGCACAGTGTATCCGAGATAAAACTTTTGCCTTAGCCGTAGACGGAAATAACCCTGTAGGGTTTGAGGCTTATTTGCGTAGCCCCTTTTGCGATTTCTTTAAAACCCCTAATATTTATGACGGCTTACTTACTTTTGTGTCAAAATCTTACCGAAGAAAAGGGATATCAACTAAGTTGCGTAAATTTTTATTAAAGGCAGGAGGGTTTAAACGGGGTGATATATTTCGCTTTAGTGTTAAAAGAGGCAACGTGGGAGGGTACTTGTCAGTAGAGAAACTCGCAAAAGAGCTTAATATTAATATGGTAGAAACCGGTGCTAATTATGAAGGCCAAGTCACTCACCAGCTTGATATTTAAAGAATTGACGGGAAAAGAGATTCTTCCCGATCAAGAAGCATTCCTTGATGAGGTCGCTCTTATTGTAGCTGACTTTAAATATGATTTGCTTGAACCTCCTAGTTCTGCTTCAGTAGCTCTTTCTATCGCTTGCCAAAAAAACCTTTACCAAACCTTGTCCAATAGTATGGGTTTATGGGGAGATAATCATTTTGTTTTTTCAGATGTAGTACGTCAATGGCGTACGGGGGATTATCCTGAGTTCATAGCGGGAATGGGGCACCCTAAATTTAAAGAGAGTGACCCTCGTGTGACTGAAATAGAACGGTTAGCGGATCAACACAACCTTCTTTTTCCTTCTTTAAGACCTTTTAAAGAGATGGCGGCACACAAAAGACTCCACGTCAATTTGGCTGGCTGTTTAGGGGTTATATTATTTGATATGGGTTTTACAGAAGATAATGTAGATTTTTTTCCTATGGTATGGAGATTCTTGGGGCTCACAAAGCTTTATGGGTTTCTTAATGATGAAATTAAACTAGGAAGTGGAATAGATTGCATCAAGGAAGCTTACCGAAAGGTTTATCCGGGCCGTTATGATACCAACACATAGTCCATATTTTTGTAGTGAACTCATAGACGAGTTGCACGCTATTGAAAAAGAAGTTGATAACAATTCCTTTTCTTATACGCTGGGCTTCAACCTTGTCCACGGAGAACCGTTGCGGGCAAAAATATATATTCGCTTTTTTGATCGTGACGATTCTTTTTTAAAATTTTTTGAAATTTTGCCTGACCAAAACATTCGCCAGATGGCTACCCATGACTTTCACCATGCCCATGACATTGCGTTCCAAAATAGCGAATTAGGTTTCAAAGGATTTACCATTGGGATAGCTCAAGATCTTGGTTTTAATAAAGTTTCTTATGGCTGGGGTGCAAGAGTTTTGAATGCGGGAGAAATTTCTTTTCATGGCTATAAATTTTGTGACGATTTCCTTTTCAAAAAAATATACCGTTATACCAAAGCAGATAGAACGCCCTTGCGACTCCCCTTTATGACGCAAATGATTGAAGTACAACACGATTGGTTGGGCATAAGCGAGGACAAGTACTGTCTATGCCCGTCACTAAAACGCGACAATTTAATTAATATCAGCAACTCATTAAGCAGTAACCTTGGCCCTGAGTGCGCTACTTTTCATAATAAAATTGTACGCCGCGATCCCAACTTGTGGCTCGTTAATATGGGTATTGGGCCGGGAGAAGAAAAAGTCTATTATCATAATTTTTCTTTTCAAAACCAGATTAAAAAATATTTATTAAAATAATTTGATATATCAAAAACGTAAAACCTGTGCCATTTGTGGCAATAAAGAGCGCAACACTATTTTAGACTACGGCAACGTTCCTGCCGCAGGCAGTTTTCCTAAAACAAATGAGCTCAACAAAGAACCAAAGTATCACCTTGGATTGGAGTTTTGTGACGTATGCGGCTTGCTCCAAACCAATAGTATTTTAGATGCTGACTATCTCTTTAAAGACTATCGGTATATGTCCTCTATCGGGTTGAGCCAACATTATTCGGACTTAGCGTCTTTATTGGTAGAGAGGTTTAGTTTGGATGGCGCATCTTCTGTCGTGGAGATTGGTTCTAATGATGGTGTTCTCCAAGTACCGTTTCAAAAACTAGGAATTTCTGTGGTTGGGGTAGAGCCAGCGCAAAATATCGCGCAAATTGCTAAGTCTAAAGGGGTGCAGGTTATTAATGACTACTTTAACTTCGAAACATCGCTTCGTTATTTCGAGGCGAACTGTGTGGATATTGTTATCGCCAATAATTGTTTTGCTCATATTCATGATATTCATGCGGTAATCAAAGGTATTCAGCACATCATGAAGGAGTCAGGTACTTTTATTATGGAGGTGCATTATGTCAAGGCGTTGATCGAAGAGCTTCAGTACGATAATATTTACCATGAGCATCTTTATTATTATTCGCTTCACTCCCTTGAAAACCTTTTTAAGCAATACGGCATGACTATAGTTGATTGTTGTAAAATTGCAGTTCATTCCGGCTCTATACGCGTCTATGTTCAAAATCAAAAATGTACAGCGACACATCGCCGCCAACCCCGTACCCCTAGACTTATGTCTCTTCTTGGGGCAGAACGAGATGTCAATATAAAAAATGTACTTTTTTACAAAAACTTCGCCTCTTCTGTGAAAAAACACTGTAATCTTATTAGAGAAGGGCTGCAAGATATTAAACGCTCTGGTGCACGAATAGTTGGATACGGGGCTTCTGGGCGCGGTAATATGGCTTGTAGTATATGGAATTTGAATTCTGATATGATAGACTACATAGTAGATGAATCCCCCGAAAGAGCGGGACGCTATACAGCAGCTACCAACATACCTATTGTTAGCAAAGAGACATTAGATAACGATAGTCCAGACTATGTATTGGTTTTTGCTTGGAATTTTATAAACATGATAGCTGATAAGCTAAAGGATCGAGAGTTCAAATTACTTTGCGCCTTTCCTACGTTTGGCGCATACAATCCAGAGAAAACTAAATCAAATACTTTATAGACATATGAATAGTTATATTTTAGGCGCAGCTTTTGGGGTTACCCTTTTGGTATCCGCCGCGGGTTACTTTTTCTACAAAAAGAACGAAAGTCTGAAAGCGGAACTTACCACAATCAACCTTCAAGTAGAAAGCTACGAAAATAGGTTAGGACAATTGACGGAAGCTGTTGATGACGCCCAAAAGACAATGGATAGCTTACATGAGCGCAACAACGCTATCGAAAAATCGGCAGATAACCGAAAAGAAGAGCTTGACAAAGTTCTCAGAACGCATAATATTGATAGGATCGCTGAGCGCAAAGCCTCCCTCTTAACAAGGAAAGTTAACAGGGCCAGTGCCAACGTAATGAAAACATTCGAAACGCTCACAGACCCTAAATATGTTTACACGAAACCTATCGATTTTGGCGCGAGCGCCATGGAAGAAAATTAATCTTAACGTACTTTTAACTATTATTGTTTTGACTTCAATGTACTTGGTAGGGCGTTCTTCTTACAACTATGGCCTTCAATTTACATCTTGCCCACCAACAAAAGCAATATCTAAATACTCTAGACCCCCTTATTTAACCAAGAAGGAACGAGAAGAATATAAGATATATTTAATGTCACAAAAAAATGAAACAAAGTTTATGCGTTGGGGGGAATGGAAGCTCTCAAAAGTATTTACTAAAACCCTGTCCGAGTTGGAGATCCCAATCGAAGATAACCCATGAAAGAGTGTCGTTTTTGTGATCTTAGCCTCCATTCGGTGATTGATACCGACGAGCATGCCGCTTCCTTTCTTGACTGTTGGCCCGTGACAGAATTTCATACGCTTTTTATTCCACGTCGCCATGTATTAACTTATTTTGATTTGACTGATGTGGAATTACAGAGTATTCATAAATTGATCAGAATGCAACACAAGCGCATTTTAGGTCAAGACCCTAGCATTGAGGGCTTTAATGTTGGATGGAACTGTGGTGTAGCGGCTGGCCAAAGCGTCTTTCACGCTCACTGCCATTTGATTGCTCGCAAAGAGGGCGAAAAAGTCCACCGTAAGACAGTGAGCCCTCCATCCTTCCTTCACCCTTGGATGGATGACCCTGCGTTGGATTATCCTAAAATTGATCTTTCGTCCCCTAGGCCTGAAGGGATTTTACTTCAAGAACTAAAAAAAGATGGGTAACTAAAAGTGAATGAAAAATTACCAAATAATAAATACACAGGATCAAAAAAGAGAACTCAGAAGAGAGCGTCTCTAGATCACGGGATATGCGAGATATGTGAAGAAGAGTTTAGAGCGACTTATGATGCCGACCAAGATTTAGTTTGTGAATTAATATGGGTTCAATTAAAAGGAAAAATGATTTTAGCTTGTGATGAGTGTAAAAAAGAAATGGACAAAGAGTGATTAATAAATTAATAAAAAAATCTTGGCTAATTTGGGCTCGGACAATAGACCATAGAATAGGAAAGACTAATGATGACGAACCCGACATACCCATACTCTCTTTAAGCCAAGCTCAAGTCAGCCTTTTTTTGCGCACATCTATCGTGTTAGTCAATGTAGTTACATGTTTTTTTATAGTAGCAAATATAATACATAAGTGGTAATGTCTAATAAACAGAAAATTATTTGGTGGATCATAATCTCAACCCTATCAATTTTAGTAGGGATCTACACAGGCAACGAATTAGTAAGATGAATAAAGTTGTATCACAAATAGAGGGCGACCACGAAGAAGATAACGCTTATGAGTTCCAAGATAGCGTGCTGTCATGCTTGGCTGACCTTCAACATCTAGCAGTAGCAATGAAAGAGAAAGCTATAATGATGGAGGATACCGTAAGAGATTTGAGAACTTCTATACATGGGGAGGACATAGATGCATAATGAGAAACTCAAAGTGGAGGAGGCTTTCTAGAAATGCGAACAAGAAAAAGCCAAATAATAAATTAAATATGAACGAAAAAATGAAAATAATAACTTACATGAAGCCATCCTGCGGATGGAGTAACGGGGTTCGTTCCATCATGAGAAAGTATGACCTTCCCTTCGAGGATCGTGATATTATTAATGACCCTACGCAACGCCAAGAAATGATGCAGAAAACCAATCAAACCCTGCAACCCTGTGTGGAGGTAGATGGCCATATGCTTGTTGATGTTAGCGGCGAGGAGGTGGAGGCCTACCTTCTTGCTAATGGGATCGTTAGTACTACTGACCAAGAAGCTGATGCTCCCACAAATCAGGCGTGTGCAGACGAGGTACAAGAATCTTATATTAAATTTAAGGAAGAGGCTTCGCCATCAAGTTAAGCAAATATGGAGCACGATACCTATGTTACCTGTATTTGTCACTTAGAAGTCTCTGGCGCCAACGAATACGAAGCTCTCGAGGAAGTAGTCAATATGATTGAAAAGCCATATAAGCTATCAAAAATAGTCACGCTAACAGTCAAAGAAACAATGACGACATCTTCGTATGGTTGTGGTGTAAATTATGAACAAAAAAACGCCAAATAAACATCACGACGAAAGTCTCATTTTTGAAATATTGAATGAAATCTCACAAAAGAGAACTCAAATAAATTTCGATAGCGAAGCTGCCCGTAGGCATATAGCTAAAGAAATAGTAGAGAAAAGTGAACAAAAAAATGCCAAATAAGATTTATAAGAAGGTTCCCATTGAGATTCTTAAGAGATTTATCATCTGCAAGGTAGAGGAATTAAACACAGCCCACTTAACTAAAGTGTATGAATTGATTTCCGGTAACACCTGCTTGAAAGAAGCAGAAAATCATTGTGTTGATATATTGCGTAACAGAGAAGCGGCCCACCCTTGCGATCCTCGTTTTGGGCCTCCGTTTCCACCGAACCTTGAAAAACACCCCGATGATTGAAAAGTGAACAAAAAAATGCCAAATAAGATATGTACGCGAGAGCTTTTTAAAAGTGAACGAAAAAATGCCAAATAAAAATCATGCACAAGGAGACTCCAATGAGCGCGGAACAACTTCTGCAAAGAGGTTATTGTTGCGGTCTAAAATGTAAAAATTGCCCTTATTTCCCCCAATATAAAACAGGAAACAAAACCATCAAAAGCAAAAAAAGATCATGAGTAAGTTTTTTTTATTATTTTTAATTATTTTAACAGGGTGCGCTTCTCCTCGAATTGCGCTCGAAAACAAACCCATCCCATTCATCAAGCCCCCTTTGCCAGCCGGAATTGACTTGCGCGAAGTTAATTGGCAAGTATTAAGCGTCAACACAAACGCTTGGTTTGCCCTAGATACGGAAAACTATTTAGGTCTTTCAAAAAACATGGTAGACATAGCTGAATACATACAAAAATTACGGATTGTGACAGAACAATACTCTACAAACCATAGCAAAATGTTCCCAAATAATACAAATGACTAAAATTGCTATTGTAAGCGGAGGATTTGACCCTGTTCATGTTGGTCATGTCGAACTAATCAACCAAGCAAGTACTGTTGTTAGCAACGATGGCGGAGGCGTAATTGTCATTCTTAATACTGACGACTTCTTAACACGAAAAAAAGGCAAACCTTTTATGCCATTTTTTGAACGTCAGATAATTTTAGAAAATTTAAAAAATGTTGACTTG
>Ga0206683_10001078_pt1 | contig 19178 bp, 16 predicted proteins | sample M280m12015metaG_FD_155483 | JGI IMG/M metagenome (GOLD analysis project Ga0206683, IMG submission 155483) | Ammonia-oxidizing marine archaeal communities from Monterey Bay, California, United States - M2 80m 12015 | ecosystem: Environmental > Aquatic > Marine > Intertidal zone | place: USA...
ATATTGTTAAAAGCGGGTATTGGTCTTACCCCGATAGCAGCCATCGAAGGTACAACAGCCCAGTTGAAGTTTACAGCCTACCCTAGTGACACATCAGTAACCAACGGTACTAGATTTTCTCTGGCTGTCGACGTAGAACCCCATCCAAACATGCATGTTTATGCACCCGGTGCCGAAAAGATGGGCTACCGAGTGGTTGGTTTCAACATGAACCCATCAGAACTGGTCCGCTTTGAGCCGGCAAATTTTCCTGAGTCCGAAATTTATCACTTCGAACCCCTTGATGAGTACGTACCGGTATACCAAGAAAAGTTTACGCTATTGCAGGAAGCCGTAGTAAATGCTTCGGCAGAAGCAGAAGAAATAATGGAAGAGCTAGACGCGTTGACATTATCTGGTTCGTTCGACTACCAAGCTTGTGATGACGCTATTTGCTACCCGCCGGCATCCGTTCCGATCACTTTTACGCTCGAATTGGAGCATCTCGATTACCAGCGGACAAACCAACGGTAAAATTGTTGTAATAGCGGGAAAGAATCAAAAACTTGTGATGTATCAACTAATTCTTGTTTAAATAACCTTCTCTAATAGCTAACGTTTTCTTTTCACCAATCTAGCTTTTAGTTCAGATCTAGAGTCGAACCTATCACGCCGCTCATTGGTTCACCGACCACCGCATTCCAGGCAATCTTCTGCAGTAATAATTCTCGCGCTGCTGACGTGGGATCAGATGAATCCACTAAGGCCTCTAGTCCAACTGGGCTTTCCCGGTACATGGCGGCATACCAAGCATAAGTGACTATATTCATTACCGGTTGTCCACCGTGCCCAATAGGGTCACGAAAGACTTCTGATTGTTTACCGACTCCTGGAACTCTCCCCTTTATTATTTCCTTGCGTAAGTTATATACAGCAACAGATGAGGGCACTACATAAGCGATCGGTCTCCCAGCCCGTTCATTAATCCCATTAAGCTGATTACGCAATAATTCCAGATAACCGCCTTTGCTGTGCAAGGTGTCGATCCAACCATCTATCGTATCCAAAGTGGCGTTATCACGATCTCCATTAGCGAACCCGTTACCCCCACTTCCCCCTACGCTTCTCGTGGTACCGTAGCCATCCCAGGCAGACCATGAAACTTGCACCATGAGTCGTCCTTGCGGATTAGTTTCGGCCATTAGATCACCAAAAAGATCAATGCCTGCCTCCGGCATACGCACGTTTGGAGACATAGTGAAGACATCGACACCACCTTTTCGCAGCGCTACCTTAGCAATGTTTTTCGAATCGTCGCCCTCTCCCTGATTCCAGTGTTGCATCGGCGTCGATCCACCTATCATTTGTACAGCAAGATTTTCATGCCCCGATTTTCCTGATTCTTTCGCGAGCGCTGCCAGAGGACCCGCGGACCTGTCACCGGTCTGCCGGTTGGTTCTAGGCCCTATGAAGACATTGAAAGAATGCGTGGCCATCACGTATTTTTGGCCATCTTCGATTCCGTCGGAATTCGCGACACCGCTAAACCCAACTACCAGGAACAGCAAAGCGGTGCAAATACCAGGGTAAAATCCATTACGACTAACAACGCTTGTTTGAATGTTAGTTGTTTCCATTTTTTGTGTCCTCCTACCCAATTAATTTCTAGGTATTGTTAACAAATAGTACGAGTCTAAAAAACTGTATACTGCCTAAGGTCGATTGATTTATAAGAGGTTTAGAAAAATTATTCAACGACACGCTTAAGCTTGAACCCGGGAAAGTTAAATTCTGTTACATCGGTTACGGTGGCTTTTTCCATGAGGGCATGTAATCCAACTTCCAGATCCCAGAGCGGCTCGTGGACCAGCATGTAGTCTGGCTGGTAAACATCGGTCCACGCTGACAGCTCGCCACGAGCGATAAACTCGCTTACCTCCGGTGTTACTAGTCCTAAAATATCAATTATTTCCCGTTCTGAGTACCAAGCAACTGTACCAATTTCTACTAAAGCAATCGAAGCATTATCGGGCGTATTGGAAGCCAGCCACTGGCCGATGGCTTGATAGTCCTGTCTTACAGTACCGCCAACAGTGTCCCGCAGCTTAGGTTCCTGCCAGAAAAACGTAAAGACTAGAATTACAAATAGCAGACTGTAGAGCCAATTAGCTGACTGGTCTGATTTATCCGATAAATATTTAACAATTCCAGCAACCCCGATAGCCGCGTAACTCCATAGTATCGAAAAGTAGATACCATAGTACCAACCCTGGGGCGGGATCTGCAGAATGACGTAAAATGCGGTGTAAAAAATGAGAAACAACCCAGTCAGAATCAGATACTCATTGGCTCTTGTTACTAACATCGAACAGGCAGCGGTCGCCAGTAGAACGACCGTGCTGGGCCAATAGCCCGTTGCGGTAAAGCCAAAGTGGAATTTCGTTAACAAACTGGATAGGAACTGTTCCTCGGCCCACAGCCCGGATTCACCTTGATAAATCTTAGCAATTCCAGAAGTCGGAAAAATTTCTCCATAATAAAGGCCATTGAATAACAGCTGCGAGAGAACCATAGCAGCAGGCATCAGGTAACAGCGCCAACTAGGCCATGACCGCCCACTTAGATAGGTATTGATAGCTAAGACCGGAACCAGAAGCACGCCCTCCGGCCGCGTTAGCACTAAAAAGCCCACAGCCGCACCTAACAAAAAGTGAGCATTTTGCAAATAACAATAAAGGCTGACTCCAAAAAGCAAAACAAAGAGACTGGTTTCCATACCCAAGTTGACGTAAGAGGCCGCTGCCATAGTAGCTAGTAAGGCCGAGATAACGGCTGCTTTTTCTTCAATGAAAAAGCGACTAAGCAACATGTAAAACACCAGCATTGAGCCGACCGTCGCCAGCGCTGATACCAGCATAATGGCGTCTTTCGTATCGCCAACGAAGGGCGCGACCAAAATAGAAAGATAAGCAAAGAGAGGGGAAGTGAGGCCGTTTACCTTGGTATCTGGGTTAAAAACTAGACCATTGCCCTCTATAAAGTTGTTGATGTAACGGGCATAGATCAAGGCATCGTCAAGCTCCCAATCCCACAGAAGAACAACGTTCACGGCAAAACCTGCCACTGCAATCAAGACAAGCGCATGAACGGGATTAAGATATTGAAGTTTCATTGTGCGCTTTGACAGCGTCCCTTTCCTATCAAAAGCGAGGTAGAAGTATAGGAAAAAGGAAGGAGATCAAAAGTATCTTCCGGTCGATGCTCCTAGTCACTTCCTCTGGTTTTTTGTATTTCCGAGAGTTGAAGGAATTCTACATTCAACAGGTAAATTAGGATTCTCTCCTCTAAAAATTGCTATGACATCGCCCCAATTGTCGGCTAGCAACGGCTGTTTTGCCAAAGCAGCACAGTGATCATATGATGAGCTACAACTTAAGAGAAACGCACAAAAAAGAAGGAGTGCTTTTTTCACCAAAAGGATTTTTCCAAAGTAATATTTCAGGCATATTGCCGGAAATTGATTTGTTTGTCAGTCGATACTTTGCGCCAGGCTAACGAGTCGAGATCGAAAAATTAGGAGCGCCTAATGAAACAATTAATCTATAGCCTGATTACTCTGATGGTGGTGACCTGTAGCGATGGGACCCAGATCGAGCGAGGCGCCCGCAGTCAACCAGACACACAAATGGGCATTTATACCCCGTTCCAGCATGAACTATATGATGGCAAATTTAAGATCAGCGGGCACAACATCTACCAAGCCGGCTCTCTGAATGACTCCTCTCCTTGGGATCATATGGATGACAATGCCAGCAGCCTGCGCCAGGTCGGTGGCGAAATTCTTATCGATGTCAATGAAATTACCAATACCGGTGATTTCAAGGCTGAACTACAACTTCCTGAAGGTACTTACCTTGTGGAATTGGAGCGGTTTAACGAATTTTCTCCCTGCCAGGACGGTGGCATTGCCGCGTTCCTATACGAACACGGAAATGCCGGCTGCGGTGATTCCAATTGGCCCAAGAGTCTCTTGTATGTAGCCGGTTGGGGTTACGGGACAGCCTCGCTAAACGGCGAAACACTCTATGAAGACTATGAGATTCACTTTATGGTGACCCAAGGCATGCGCGATCGAGAAACTCTAGCGGTACAACTGTCCCCGGAAAGTAGCGAAGCCGGCTCTGTTAATCCAGCAGCCCAACAATTGGACTTCTTCATCAGAAGTCCGGAAAGGAATGAAGCCAATCATCCCGGACGTGAAGTGTTTGACCACTTTTTTGCGATGGCGGTTACCTGGCGTTAAAAAGAATAACCTGTCTAACTTTAGCCGAGAGCGTCTTCGGGAAGATTTTGAGGGTAATGAGGGAGTCCGTCATTTATCGGGTCCCACTGATGCGCCGTCGAACTCCAAATGGTAGTTTCAGCTTTGACCCATGAAGGGTCATCTAAACTGCCAGCTTTGATAAATCTTAAATCTGGTAGCTCAGCCATATAACTGATTATAGGTGAGCCGCATTCTGAGCAAAAGCCTCTATGTATATGTCCTCCGTCAGTGCCAACTACAGAGAAAATCTTAACTTCGCCTTCCATAACTAATTTATCAGTCGGAATCATCGTAATCGTTGCTTTACCACTGCCCGTGGCTTTTTGACAGTCAGTGCAATGGCAATGTAAGGAACTGACTACATCTTCTCGTTCAAATTTATAACGTATCGATCCGCACAAACACCCTCCAGTTTCCATAATTAACCTCCGACTCAAAATAAATCAGATGACCTAGCGCGGCCTCTGAAAGCAATTACCTGCTCAATTTCAATCTAAACTACACCACAGCAAAAAGGCAAGTTCTGGTAAAAAGTAATCAAATTAATTTAAACGCCATTACAACTAATACGGTAACCGAAGCAACCCAAATAAGGGATCTGATTTTTTCAATCCCGCACGAATAACATAGAAGGTAAGAGACCCTCAGAGCTAGCCAAGTATAACCGAGGGCCACTAAATTCTCCCCAGCTATTATTCCTAGTATTACTAGGGTCAGAAATAGAGGCAAAGTCTCTTGTAAATTTGCAGCTGCCCGTGAAACGCGTTGCACAGGAAGGGGCATTTGTATGGGCTTGTCTCTATTTGACAAGAGATAACTCGCATTTGCCCTGTACTGCTCTTTGTCCAGTAAAATCAAATTAAGAAGTGCTGGTAACACTAATATTTGAAGTAGAGCCAAGGCCAATGCTAGTAACACTATATTCGTCATAACTTTTACAGTTGAGCTAACGCTAGCGGAACTAGTTAGTAAATTTCTGCCACCTCTAAAAATCTAAAAACAGGTTCCTTTGCAAGCCTTTCTGGCAATTCAGCCAAAACGCCAGTATCTTCGCGCCATTGTAGGTAAGTGTCGTAGCTCTCTTTAGAATCCCATTTCGATATCACCTCAATATCGTCTTCTCCAGTATGATTAACACAAAGGTTAACCTCTCTGCATCCTTCATAATTCCGGGTATCAGGTAATATTGCAGTAAACCAATTCATGAATTCAGTCAAAGTCCCAGGATTTGGTTTAAGTTGTAAGTTAACAATAATCATTTTGTCTTATTCCTTTTTCCACTTTTTTATTAACCGGTAGAGTAATTATCTATTTGGGGAACCTAGCGATACCAAGACTTCCTCGTATTCCTCCAACCCAGATTTCATTATCAACTTCGATCGCAACTGTACCCAGCTTGAAAAAATCATTCCCCTTGTAATCGACAAGTTGCTGCACATTAAGATTAATCGGATTCACCTTTGCAACACGTGCGACGGCTAGTTCACAGGAAGTGGAACCATCGCAACGTGTGACATGACCGGCTACCACTATATTTCCGTCAGCTCCCCAGCGTACGTTATCTACGTTGAACCCTACTGGAGCAGTATCAATTTGTATTGGAACTTTTCCTCTTGATAGGCGCACCAGGGCTTGATCACTCCAACCACCGATGTAAAACCATTCACCATCAGCTGAAGAAACAAGGCCATTGGGTCCAGGCATCTGGCTACCTGGGACTTCTTCCCAACCTGCAGCCGGATGCCATTCCCACAATTCACCCCCTGCTGTATCGAAATTTGTTGCTCCGATGGTACCGTTGGGTAAAGCAGTAATTGAGTTGATACGCCTAGTGCCTTCTGGCGCAACTATACAGCCGACCCATTTAAGAGAAGGAACATCGTCACGAACATCCAAATTGAACACCTCGATCGCTTCCCTTTCACCATGGCCTACAACGTAAAGAGTATGCATGTCCCCACTGATTTGTCGCAGGGTGAGGCCATGAGGTTGAAAGGTACTGGTATTTGGGCCTGGACAGTCTTTATAAGTGGTAGTGTCATGTTCAGGAACCGAGGCATTCTCGGGAAATATGACTCGAGAGCTGTAATCACGAATGTCCACGGCGTAAATCGGACCATCAACATCAGATACCCTGCCGGAAGCAATAACCCAGGGTGTGCCTGGTATCTGATACAAATCTTCAGGATTGATGAGACCGCAGATAAATTGAACTTCTCCATTCGCTTCACAGGTTTCGGCGGTAAAAGCGTTTACGCTAAACAGGCTTAGGAACAGGGAGCAAGAAAAAATATATCGTGACATGGAGTCTCCTCTGAAAATTCCGGAAATATTTTTCAATTGGCCGGAGTTATAACACAGAAGCTGACTAAAAGCGGCTAACCCTCTTCAATCCTGTTAATCCCATTGTACGTATCCAAAACCTTCCTTTTCAAAGTATAGGATCATGCAAGTCTCTAATATTGAGATGGAGCGTTTACAATCCTTAGCCTCTGAGAATGGGGTTTTACACCTCCAAGATTCACAGAATCTCTTGTTTAATCAATGCTAGTATTAAGCGTTAATTTCATGTATCTATGAGTGGCCTACTAATACCAAACCAAATATTTTTGTAGGGTTGCTATGAATCTCATTAAAACTAGCATTTTTGTTTTTAGCTTTTTACTGATCTTAACCTCACCCTTCGGCTTTACGCAGAATCCTTTTGATTTGACTGATCTTGACACGGGTCAGTTGTTATTAAATCTGAGCGTAACTGAGCAAATAAGTGTTGAGCAGGATACTCTAAATGCTTCCCTAGCATATTCCGTCCAAGGCAGGGACAAGGTTTCTTTACAAAATGACGTGAATGCAAAAATGGCAAGCACCCTGGAAATAATAGAAGCCATTTCAGAAATCGAGTATTCAACAGGTCAATATTATATCTATATTTTCCGGCCTGGCAGACCTTCACGTAATGACATAGAAAATCCAATATGGCGGGCACAGCAGGGCCTGCAACTCAGCAGTAAGAATAGTGAAGTACTATTGGAAGCTGTTGGAGAATTGCAGTCTATAGGCATGGAGATAAGTAGACTAGATTACAGCCTGTCCGGGGAGGCCTTTGAACAAACTTCAGATTCACTGTTGTCAATCGCACTAGAAAAACTGCAAAACAGGGCTAATGAAACAGCCGAATTATTAAATAAAAACTCCGCGAGTCTCGTGGAAGTGACAATTAACGGAAATAGAAATCCGGGCTTTTTTCAACCGAGGATGGCAATGATGGAAACATCTCAACCTGACAACCCCCAATTCGAAACGCCAACAGCGGCTCCTGGTAAAAGTGAGGTTTCATTAAATGTATCTGCTAAAGCTTTGTTATCTCCCTAACTGACACGCTAAATAATTGACTATCCAGCGACATGCTTCGCTCATTACTGAATACTAAAAAAACCCTTCTTATACCTGGCACGTTCGATGCGCTCTCAGCGCTCATAGCAAAACAAGCTGGATTTAACGCACTCTACCTTTCGGGGTTCGGTGTGGCAGGTTCTATGCTCGCGAAACCGGATATTGGATTGGTTACAGCGTCTGAAATGACAGAACGTGCTCGGCAAGTCGTAGCAGCTGTGGGTGATACACCCCTTATAGCGGACGGTGACAATGGCTATGGAGGTGAAAATGACGTAGCACGCCTGGTCAATGCTTACGAACAAGCCGGTGTTCAGAGTGTTCAACTTGAGGATCAGGTAAGCCCCAAACGCTGCGGGCATATGAATGACAAGCAAGTGGTTACCCTGGAGGAAGCTGTTGGCAAAATAGCGATGGCAGTGCGCTCGCGCCAGTCTAAGGAATTCCTGATCATAGCCCGTACTGATGCCAGAGCTACACATGGCTTGGATGAAGCCCTTAAGCGGGGCGAAGCTTTTCTTAAAGCTGGCGCTGATATGCTCTTTATTGAGGCCCCAGAGAACATTAAAGAAATGGAGATTATCAAACGGGAATTTCCGGATACTGTGCTCGTAGCAAATATGGTAGAAGAAGGTAAAACGCCAGAACTTAGCCTAAAGCAATTAGAGGATCTGGGATATCAAGTGGTATTGCGTCCGATCAGCGCTCTGCTTACAGCGACTAAGGCTCTGCAAACGAGCTACGCTGCATTAAGTCAATCAGGGATACCTGACTCCCCTCCTGCTAGGCTCACCTTTCAAGCGTATAACGATCTGGTCCGCCTGTTGGATTGAATAAGAGTGTGATTGCCTCGTCGGTAGATCCAATCGCAATCTTCTGATAGTCAGTCGAGGAAAAACTTATGGTAACAACTCGAAGAGAGTTTTTAAAAAGCACCAGTGTTGCATGCTTGGCAACCGCGGCTAGTACTCCCTTGTTAAATTCAAAATTAGCCGCCCAAGTGAGCAGCCCGGTCCCGGTAAAAATGGTGCAGACGCCGGTGCTGGATATTGGCTATGAAGAACATGGGCCCGAAGATGGGTTTCCGATAATCCTGTTACATGGATTTCCCTATGATGTGCGATCTTTCGATGGCGTGCCGCCGCCGCTGGTAGCGGCAGGATACCGGGTGCTGCTGCCCTATCTTCGCGGCTTTGGGCCGACACGATTCCGTGATCCATCGGCGCCCCGCATGGCGGAACAAGCCGCCATTGCCCAGGACTTGATCGACTTTGCCGATGCGCTCGGCATCGATCAATTTGCCGTCGCGGGATTCGATTGGGGCAACAGGGCAGCTTGCATAGCCGCTATCCTGTACCCGAATCGAATCCGCGCCCAGGTAGCGATCGATGGCTACTCGGTGCAAAACACAATCACACCGAGTGGACCGGCATCGGCGATACTCGAATCACGCCTGTGGTATCAATGGTATTTCAATACGGACCGTGGTATCGCTGGATTGCAAGAAAATCGTCACGATATCATTCGCTTTTTGTGGGACACCTTTTCTCCAGGCTTTGAGTACACCGACGCGGCCTACGATCGTTCTGCTCCGTCATTCGACAATCCCGATTTCGTCGACGTGGTAATCCACTCCTACCGTCACCGCCATGTGAACACACCAGGTGAAGAACGATTCCTGGAAATAGAACGCCGCTTGGCCCAACGGCCTCCCATAGAAGTGCCGGCAATTGTGCTGCGAGGCGACGAGAATGGATTCTTTACGCCGTCACGCAACCCCGCCAGAGACCAGGCCAGGTTCACCAGGCTGGTTGCGCGCCGAATTGTTGAGGGCGCCGGCCATAACCTGCCTGCGCACCGACCCGATGCAGTCGTCGACGCGCTACTGGAATTACTCCAGTAAACATAATCGCTTCCAGCAAGAAAAAATCAAAGGAGTCATAATACTTTGATCTCCCCTCAAAAAATGGAAACCTTTTATCAGTTTAAAGTCAATCCGACCAGGCCTTGCCAGCCCAATCAGCAACTTCACCGGCAGCTGGAACTGGGACCTCACGAATACGTTCCGGTACATCGTCATACTCCAACCGCAACGCCTTACAACAGACTGCATGTAAGTTATAACCCATAACATGATAAGTTAGTTCCAGTATATCTTCGTCAGATAGATGGGAATGCAACACCTCAAACAATTCATCAGAAGCTCGCCCGCCCTGCAAAATCAATGCATCCGTCCAAGCTAAGATAGCGCGTTCTTTTTCGTCAAAAATGGGTGAAACTTCCCAGTGCGGAATCGCAGCGATTTTTTCCTCAGCGATGCCAAAGCGGCGTGCTGCCTTACAATGTTGTGAAAAAACGAACTGACTACCCTGAGTATAACCAGCGCGCATTATGCCAAGCTCTCGAGTGGTTCCTTCAAGCTGACTGACACTTTTATCAGCAAACATTCCGAACATACCAAAGTGTTTGGTGGCATGCTCAAAAATGTAAGGAACCAATGCAAAAACTGTCCACCAATTACCAGGAGTCCCTGTTGCCGTTCCCGGCTCTTGCACCGGATCCCTATCGCCAAATAGTGCTTTGTAATATTTGTTGATGTATTTATTTGCGTTCTTCTTCGGTACTTCTCGGAGTCTTGGCATAATTTCTCCCGTTGGGCTTTAAGTAGCAGTTTTACTCAATTTCAATCTAACAGTGTAAAAAGAATTGGAATCTTTGACCAAATTATCTCATTAGGAAAGACCAATCCCACATTGTAGGATCCCGGGATTCCCGTTCAAGACAAAAGTTAAGGAGCTAGACGTCAAGAGCCTCGCTTTGGCGCTAACTAATCTGTCAGAAGTTAATTGCGCAGAATCCCAAGGCATAGTGAACATTCCGTTAATTTAAGAGGCATAGAGCATTTGTTCGAATTTCTAGGCAAATATAAGTCATTTTTTAAGACATTTTGCTCTTTATTTGTCAACTAAATGTTAATAATCAATTAGTTAAACATAATTAATGATTAAGAGACTTGCTGGACTTGGCGGCTGAATCACCTTATTATTCGCACCCATAGGGATGTGACGGAAAATGTATCTTTTCGTCGCATTTTTTTGCTTTAAACATCTAAACTAAAAAACCGGGGTTTGCTAAAGCGGACTTCGTGAAGGGAGAGGTTATGAAACGTTATTTAAAGTACCTAATACTTGCGGTTGGAGCCTACCTTTTAAGTGGCGGCCCGCAAACTGCTATTGCTCAGGAGGAAATTGAGGAAATTGCAGTGACTGGTACCCGTATCAGGGGAGCAAATCCTGATAGTTTTTCACCTGTAGCAATTATCGACCAAGAGGCTATAGATATTTCGGGAAAAATATCGATCGGTGAACTACTCCAAGAGATGCCTTCTCAGGGATCAGGTTTAAATAGAAACTACAACAATGGCGGAGAAGGTTCGGTTCGAATGGACTTCCGCAATTTAGGTAGTGGTAGAACACTTATCCTAGTAGACGGTAAGAGATGGATAAACAGTGGAACGGGTGCGAATGGTTCAGTCGACCTTAACACCATCCCGACAGCTTCTGTCGAAAGGATTGAAATATTGAAAGATGGCGCTTCCGCTGTCTACGGATCTGATGCTATTGGCGCAGTAATTAATATCATTACCAAAGATGATTATGAGGGTGTCGAGTTTCAAGCGCAGACCGGAGAATATTTTGATGGCGGCGGCCTAGCCAGCAGCTATCAGATGACAGCTGGCCAATCTTTTGAAAGAGGCTCATTCATGATAGGCGCCTCACTAGTAGAAATCGAGGACCTCCACAATTCCGCTAGAAAAGAGACAGCAGCAAGACCTTCATTCGGTGGATCTTCTGGTACCCCCCAAGGCCGTCTAGCATACGGTGGTGTGGTTCCTGGATGTAGCAACTTCACGGTTAACGAAGGGAAAAGTGGCGCATCAACTGGGGATTTCAGGTGCTGGACCAGCCCTGATGATCGCTTTAACTATAACCCTTACAACTATGTAGAAACACCTAACGATAGAGTGAATTTGTTTGCGAAAGGGCGTTTCAATATTGCTGAGAATACTGATGTCACTTTGTTTGGTGTTTACCAGAATAGAGAATCAGATCAACTTCTAGCCCCGATGCCTCTGTTCTATGGGTTTGGCGATTTCGGCGGTAGCGAAGGAATTTCAGCAAATAATCCTTATAACCCTTTTGGCGTAGAATTTTGTGATCTGTATGGTAATTCTGTTGAGGGTAAAGCCTGTAACTCGACTAACTACCCAGATGGATATGCTACAGGTTGGTTCGGTCGAAGATTGTTAGAGGCCGGTAACCGAAACTTCATTCAAGACATTCAAACCTATCGCCTCGAGGCTGGAATTGAGACAGAGTACAATGGCTGGGACATTTCTGCGTACGCCATAATTGGCCAGAACAAAAGCTCAGAATTAACGGAAGGCCTTCTTAATACAGCCAATATCAAGAAAGCGCTGGCAGGTGACTGTACTAGCCCTTGCGTGCCTATGAATGTATTTGGCGGACAAGGTCCTAATAGCGCCTATATGGGCGATGGTCTGTGGTCTGGTTCAGGTTCAATCACTCCTGAAATGGTCGACTACATAACGTTCCAAGCACATGATGTGGGCAGGAACGAAATGAAAAGCTATGGGTTCGACATTGTTGGAGAATTGGGATCGCTTCCGGCTGGACCTATTGGGGTAGCGTTCGGATATGAGTTCAGAGACGAACAAGGAATGTTCTCACCTGATGCCTTCATAGCTGCAGGTTTATCTTCAGGAAATGCAGCGAGTCCTACGTCCGGTACTTTTGATGTAGATGAATGGTACGCTGAGTTTGCGATTCCAGTTCTTGATAACTTGGATTTAAGCGCGGCTGTCAGGTCTTCAGATTACTCAACTTTTGGTAGCACAACGAACACCAAAGTTGGAGTGACTTTCTCACCGAACGAACTTATCTCTTTCAGGGCAACGTTTTCTGAAGGATTTAGAGCTCCTTCAATAGGCGCCCTTTATAGCGGTAATAATGACAGCTACCCGGACCTTGTAGATCCATGTGACGCAAGCCCATGGTCAGGAAATGCTTCCGATTTCATCGGCGGTGCAGGCGGCGTTCAGACAGGAGTGTGTAAATCGCAAGGAGTTCCTGATGGTTTCACGCAGCCTAATTCACAAATTAGGACAACTGTCGGAGGCAATCCTGATACTCAGCCCGAGGAATCGGAGGGTTACAACTTCGGCATTATCGTGAATCCTATTGAGAATCTGACTGTCTATTTAGATTACTACGATATTGAAATCGAAAACACTATCTCGACTATTGGGTCTCAATTAATTCTTAACGGTTGTTACAAAGGAACTAATCCGGCGTATTGTAACCTACTTACAAGACTACCAACTGGATACTTCAAGGACATCCGTAACACCTCCAACAACATTGGCAGTGTAGAAACTTCAGGCTACGAAATTACAGCGACGTATGATTGGGACTCCTCTTGGGGAGATTTCAGAGCTGTAGCTGATTTTGCCTTTCTTGATGAGTTCGATGTCACTAAAGCGAACGGTGCGGTTGAGCATTACCACGGTTACGTAATCGGAAATTCAAGAGACCAGTTCAAGGAAGTGAAAGGGAACCTGCAGCTCTTCTGGAACAGAAACGATATATCGGCGTCTTTGACAGCTCAATATCACGATGAGGTTAAAGGTGTAGCTTCAACCGTTCCTAAGACTCTCGCTACCGGGGGTAAAGAAGACAGCGGTACTGTAACGAAACTGGATCAGACATGGTATCTGGATGCTCAAGCGTCGTATAACGTTGACCGCTTTAACTCCGTTATAACCATAGGTGTTGACAATATTCTTGATGAAGATCCTCCCTTCTTCCAAGATAGTTTTGCCAACGATTTCGATCCTTCTTATCGAACTTGGGGTTCTCAATTCTGGTATGCAAGAATAACTACCAGCTTCTAAAATGTATGCAGCCTGGGTAGCTTTTTAGCTGCCCAGGGACTGCATCGCAGTTCTCTCAACGCTTAGGATTTTGGTTAAACCAATAGTTTGGTTTTCTCGGAGTCCGTGTGTAATGCGTTTACCGGCTAGAAGTGACTTCTAAATTTACAGAAAGTTCAGTTCCGGAAATGAATTTCTTAAGTCTTTATAGACTAGCTATATACTCTAATCACTATAGCTAAGAGAAAATTCAACGCTCATAACTCCTGGCACAGCACGCACAACAGCCCCAAGGCTCTGCTGGATAGTGCCGACATTACCGGGCGTTCGCAACCCACCGCAACCCTCACAGACTACCGATCCGTTAATTAGAACCATTCCTTCGTTAACCTCAACAGTGAATCCTGGAGGAAGATCAGCAGCATTGGCTATCGCTGATTCAACTTGGGATTTAATTTGTGCATCAATGGTTGCTGATGAAGATGAAATCTCCGATGAAGCCCCTCCTGCCATGGCACTTTCTTCAGGTACTGTGCTATCGCAACTAGTCAGGAATATAAGGCTAGAGAAAATCAGCGTAATAGCTCGCAAGGTGGCCGGATGATTCATTATTAAATAACACTCTCAGTGATAGACTTATTTCTCGAACTCTTAAAGATCTTTGTAGACAACCTCGCCCCCTTTCGCTTTAAACGCTGTTAACATTGTCTCAACTCGAACTCGAAATTCTCCCTGGTCTAACCATTCCATATCTTTGACTTTAATAGAGTCGATATCTGCAAGATCATCCAGTACGCTTGCAAAAAAACGTTCTGGATCTGCCTTACTAGTGAGCAGAGCAGGCTCTCCAGCCCACCACTCTGCGTCGTCTATAGTGCCTTCTTCAGAAGGGCTATTTTGGAATCCCGCATTGATGTCCTGAAAATACATAAAAAGCTTCTCGCAGGACAAATCTGCTACGTTTTTACTGTCAACAGTTCGAAATAACAGAAAGTCGCGTCGATTCATACGAGTCCAGTCAATTAGCCTGCCGCCAAACTCAATACCGCCCTTTCGATGGCTGCAGCAGTCATAGGCAACTTATGAGCATTATTAGCCAACGGTTGAGCATCTTCGACGGCTAACTGTCCAGCTTCACGAGCCACTGCTTCACCAATTTGTTTTCCAACCAGAAAATCTTCAACCGCCTGCACACGCCATGGAATTGGAGCAACACCAGCCAAAACAATGCTGGCATTTTGAACCTGATTTCCATTCCTCTGAATAACAGTGGCCACTCCGACTTCTGCATGAGTCCATGCCTGACGGTCCATCACTTTGTAGTACGTGCTGACAGTATTTGCCGAAACTGCTGGAATTCTGACTCCTGTCAACAGTTCGCCCTCCTCTAGTGAATTCTCACGCTCAGGATTGGTGATTGGCAATACAAAGAAGTCTTCCGACGTCAATTCACGATTCCCGTTTGGGCCTGATACCGTGAACACTGCATTAAAAGCAACTAGCGCTGGAGCGACATCGGAGGGATGAACGATATAACTAGGTCCGCCACCAAAAATAGCATGCTGACCATTCTCTCCATTTACGGAAAAACACTGATCACCCCCGGCCTTGAAACAGTTGAAACCATTGCGATAGTACCAGCACCAGGGGCGCTGGGTAATGTTCCCCGCTAAAGTACCCACGTTACGAATCTGCGGTGTACCTACACTAGCAGCCGCCTGCGCTACTGCCGTTAGACCGGAGATGATTAATGGATTTTCAGCCAACTCATTCAGTGTGATCAAACCACCAACCGATATATCGGCACCACTTGAAACAATGGTGCGTGTATCTTCGACGTTACGGAGACTAATGATTACATTCGCAAGATCAGTGCCATCTTTTAGTTGCTGCAAAAGGTCAGTACCACCACCAGAAAAAGCTACCTGGTTGCCGTCCGCGATGGCTTGCTGTGCTGCCTGAATGGCATCGGGAATAGAACGAGCATTAATGTTAATTAGTGATTTCATGCCATTGCCCCCAGAATCTTGTCTCTAGTTATAGGCAACGAAGTCATACGTTTGCCTGTAGCATTGGCGATGGCGTTGGCAACCGCTGCTGGTGCCAAAATGATGCCAGCTTCTCCAGCAGTTTTGGCCCCAAAAGGACCGTACCCATCATCCACTTCGATGAAATGAACCTCGATATCAGGTATATCCAGATGAGTCAAATGTCGCGCCCGATAGTAGCCCGGCGTTAGCGGCTGACCAGTAGCATCATCATAGAGCAGGTCTTCGTGGAGCGCTTGGCCGATACCTTGGAGGGTGGCTCCTCGAATTTGATCCCTTGCTGTAGTCGGGTTGATGATACGTCCAGATTCATGCACCGTCGTGTACTTAAGAATTCGAGTTGCACCAACACGTGTGTCCACTTCTACCTCGACAAAGTGGGCACCGAAACATTGACGGGTTTTCCCGTCCGTACTCGGGATCGGAGTGGCAGAGCCAATAAGCACATCACCACCAGTTGGCATCCCACGGGAAACAATTTGCTGTTTGAGATTCTCCGCTGCCTGCACAACAGCACCCCCCGTCATGATCGTAGTTCGGCTGCCTGACTCACCAACAGAATAGGGGCAACGATCGGTGTCACCGGATACGACTTCAACCTGGGATAAAGGAACCCCGAGCGCTTCAGCCGCAATCATACCCATTGTCGTCTTAGCGCCAGGCCCGATATCAGTAACGCCTACAAAGAGTGTGTATTCTTCATTTGCATTCACTCGCACGATGGCACTGCTGGTTCCGAGTCCTGACCGGAACATCATGAACGAGAATCCGGCGCCTCGCTTGATCGGTCCCTCATCGGAACCCGGTGTCAAGCGTCGGCGTGCCTGCCAATTAAACTGTTGAGCACCGGTTTCTATGACCTCATCCAATGAATAATTAGTAAACGGTCTATCTTCCGTAGGCCGGCGCATGTTCTTGAGGGTAAACTCGACAGGATCTATACCGAGTTTGTAAGCAACCTCATCCATCATACTTTCTACACCATAAAAGCCGTGGGGCTCAGAAGGCGCTCGAAAATTTCCGGACGTCGTGCGATTGGTATAGACCGGGTTAATTTCTCTGTAACGATTGGGGCAGGCGTAGGCATCCATTCCACTGATACCACCCGAGTTCTTGCGGTAAGGTCCCATTCCACTATAGGCGCGCATCTGCATCGCTGTGAGGGTTCCATCCTCCTTCACACCAACCTTGTAATACTGCACGGTGGGCCAGCGTCCATGAACACCCAACCAGTCTTCACGCCGCGAATACTCCAACATAACAGGAGTGCCTGATCTTCGGGAAAGTGTTGCTGCGACAAGATCAGCGTCCTGGTTTTGATTTTTGTTTCCAAACCCACCACCCATGTATTTAGCAATCACACGGACCTGGTGATCTTCTAGACCAAGATCACGTGCTGTGTCATGACGACAGTTAGAGATCCCCTGTGAGGGAGTGTAGAGGGTAAGCTTATCGCCTTCCCAGCTCGCTAATGAACAGCGAGGTTCCATCTGCGCGTTGTGAATAAATCCTGTCTCGTACCTTTCCTCAAATATCTGATCAGCCTCGGTAAAACCTGTCTCAACATCTCCTATATTGGAAATCATAGGCGCTATATTTCCACCGAAATCCGGGCATAAATTACCCTCTGGCCAGATTTGAGGAGCATCATCTTCCAGAGCCGCTTCGGGTTCCAACACAAAAGGTAACTCTTCATACTCAACTTCGATAAGAGTCAAGGCTTCTTCAGCAATATGGCGATTCGTTGCAGCAACGGCGGCTACTGAATCGCCTACAAATCGAACCGGATTATTAAAGATATAACGGCGGTGCAACGTGGCGTCCTTGGTGGGGTCATTGTATTGCCTGCCGCCGTTAACGGAACCTGCTCCCCAAACCACCTGGGCATCTTCATTAGTAATAATGGCCCGCACACCAGGGAGGCTAGCTGCCGCGCTGGTATCGATACTTACTATGCGAGCATGTGGATGAGGACTACGAAGAACACGTCCATATAACATACCGGGCAATTTCCAATCCCGGGTGAACTTGGCCTCGCCCGTGACCCTTTCAACAGCATCTATACGGTTTGTGTTGTTGCCTATGGTCGCCAGTGGCTCGAGACCTTCGCGCGTAGCGTCTGTCATGCGACACCTCCCTGGCTATCACCTTCACCTGCCGCTACCACTGCCTCAACGATAGCATTGTAGTTAGAACATCGGCACAGATTTCCCACCAGTGCCTCTCTTACCTCTTCGGGATTCGGACTGGCATTGTTGTTGAGGAGAGCCGTAGCGGTCATCAGTTGGCCTGGTGTGCAAAACCCGCATTGAGGTCCATTATTTTCAACAAAAGCCAGCTGGACCGGGGACAACTGCCCGTTCTGGGCGAGACCTTCCACCGTCTGAACAGTCGCTCCATCCGCCCAAACTGCCAATTGACTGCAGGAGTACACTGGCTGACCGTTCATCAGGACAGTACACGCTCCACACTCGCTGCGATTACAACCAATCTTGGTTCCTGTCAGGTCCAGCTCATCACGCAGTAATTCAGCAAGGGTCCACCGATCCTCCACCTCAACACTCTGCCGGGTACCATTTACTATCAGGCTAATAGCTGTTCTGGCCTCAGGAGTGCCTGTTTGCTGGGCAGTGGCTGCCGGAATACCAAGTGCCGTCACCGCTGCACCGGCTACCACTGTAGCGCCTGTGCCTTCCAGAAAGTCGCGCCTGGATTGTGATTCAGGGGTAAAATATTTCACGTCAGAGCATTGTTCCGAACTCACTCCTGGATTTTTGCCCTGTTTTGTCTTGTCGCGCATGGGGTAGCTCCTCATTCGCTGCAAATATTAATTAGTTCATACCAAGTCCCACTATATCTGCCTCTGGATGTCAGGTGCAAGCCTATTTGGATCGGGTTGAGGGGAATTGAGAAAAGCTCAAAACCAGAGGCCTGGCGGCGGAAATATTATAATTTCACGCTGTCTATTCGCCAGCGAAAAACTAACAGCTTATACTGGCCAACCAATCCTTATAAAACCCGATAGGCGGGGGAATCATATGTACTCTTCTCTAAATACTATTAACGCTGCTTTCAGAACTATTTCCCGAGCCTTACTCGCCAGTTTCACCGTTTACTGGTCCTTGGTAACACCGGCTATTGCCGATACCTTTGCAGCCGAACAAGGAGAAATTTTAATTACGCCACTGGTTCATTCGAGCGTGCAGATAGAATACCTGGACACCATTGTACAGATAGATCCCTGGGATATTGTCGGTTTGAGTAATGCTAAGCCTGCCCATTTAATTTTGGTCACAGATAATCCAGGCCATCATCTGGACTTGGGAGCTATCGAGAAACTTAGCCGAAGCAATACGAGTGTCGTCATTGCAACAAATGGCTTACCACAAATCCCTGACGGTATCGTTATGGCTAACGGTGACACTATAAATGCATCAGGTGTCACAATTGAAGCTGTAGCAGCATACGATATCATTCCTGG
>Ga0206683_10001079_pt1 | contig 19177 bp, 18 predicted proteins | sample M280m12015metaG_FD_155483 | JGI IMG/M metagenome (GOLD analysis project Ga0206683, IMG submission 155483) | Ammonia-oxidizing marine archaeal communities from Monterey Bay, California, United States - M2 80m 12015 | ecosystem: Environmental > Aquatic > Marine > Intertidal zone | place: USA...
GTATACCGTTCCTCAAGTCTAATCGCGATCACCCACTCTTTAGATTTTTGAAGAATTCTTGCCATTATGTTTTTTGAAGCATTTTCAGTAAAAAATAATTTTGCTAATTGTTGTGTAATTGTACTAGCTCCACCTTTACTCCCAAGAAAAGCAATCGCTCTTAAGGTCCCTCTTGCATCAATTCCAGAATGATTATAAAAACGAACATCTTCAGTTGCAATCAGCGCATTTATTAGATGCTCAGGCAACTCTTTAAAGTTCACAGGAGTTCTATTTTCTTTATAAAATTTTCCTATGGTTGTACCGTCGATTGTGATGATTTCAGTAGCAAGATTTTTTTCGGGATTTTCTAAACTTGTTTCATCTGGTAATTTGCCGAAAAATCCCCAAGAAGCTAAAAGAAATATAAAAACAACAACAAAAAGTCCAATACCAAAAAAACCCCAAAATAGTTTAATATTTCGATATTGAGTTTTTGGTTTTCTTTTCTTTTTTATTGTTTTTCGCTTAGTCATAAATTATTTGAATGTTTTTTCCTCAATACTAAACCCTACATCAATTATCCCATCAAGATTTTTAACGCCTGTAACGTCACCGTTATTGCGCATGGCATGAGATATACTAACTTTATAGATTCCTTTTTCTGAGAAAGTAACATTTTCTTTATACCACAACTTATTTTCCTTTACGTCACCTAGTCCATTTCCCAACCAAGTTCCGTCAGGCTTTGCCATTTTGTACTCCAATGTATCGGTAACTATTTTACCGTATGGGAAACTCATTGCAACAATTAAATATAAATTATTGAATTTATAATCGTTGGTATTCCTTAGATTTATAAACAAATCATAACCTTTCAAACTATCTAATTCTGGTAAATTAAACATTATAATTTCTTGTTTTTCCCAAACTCCTGACAATTCTTTATTCATACTAACTAAAGTTTTTGAGTCGCATGAAAAGATTAGGATTAGAAAAAATGAAAAGGCAAAAAGTTTAGACATTCTTTTTGGTTTTTTTATTTTGGTGGTGGTTTTTATTTCTGGCTTTATTTTTATTCCTAGTTCTGTTGTTTCTTTTTCTATTATTTTTAGATTTTGGTTTGTCAAAACGAGTAAGACTGTCTTGACCTACAACATTTTCAAATATTTTTGTTTCAGAAATTTGTTCTTCTACAACATACTCTTCCAGGCTCAAAACCTTAACACCTTTTTTGTTTAGTGCAATAATTTCATTGGCTTTATCAACACTGATTTTATGCCAGTTCACTCCCTGCTTTTCATAACCGTACCAAAGAAATCTTTTAAAAATATCTGTTTTTTGACAAATAGCAACTCCTTTTTCAGTAATCAATTTAACATCACTTTTAGGAATATCTTTTATGGCATCTAAGTAGGTATCTAATTCATAATTTAGGCAGCATTTTAGTTTCCCACATTGACCTGCTAATTTTTGAGGATTTAAAGATAGCTGTTGATATCGAGCTGCAGATGTCTTCACAGATCTAAAATCAGTTAACCAAGTGGAACAACATAACTCGCGCCCACAGGATCCAATACCCCCTAGCCTTGCAGCCTCTTGCCTAAAGCCAACTTGTTTCATTTCAACTCTTGTGCTAAATGCACTGGCAAAATCTCTGATTAATTGTCTAAAATCTACACGTTCTTCAGCAGTATAATAGAACGTTGTTTTAGATCCGTCACCTTGATATTCGATATCAGATATCTTCATTTTTAACCCTAAGTGAATTGCTATTTCACGAGATCTTTTTTGAATCTCAGCCTCTTTAGCCCTGACTGTTTGCCAAATATCAATGTCTTTTTGAGTTGCTTTTCTGTATATTTTTGGGAGATCTTCAGCGGTTTCATTACGACTTTTCTTTTTCATTTGTACTTTCACCAATTCACCGGTAAGAGTAACAATTCCAATATCGTGGCCAGATGTTGCCTCAGTAGCAACAATATCCCCAATTGATAAAGATAAATTTTCGGTATTTTTATAAAAGTGTTTTCTTCCGTTTTTAAAACGAACTTCTACTCCAATAAATGGTTTTTGATCACCTGGCAATGACATGTTGGCTAACCAATCGAACACGGTCAACTTATTACACCCATCCGATCCACATGTACCATTGTTTTTACAACCTTTTGGCTGCCCATCAGCCCCAGAACTACAACTTGTACAGCCCATAATTATATATATAGCCCTTATTTACATAAGAGACGTCGATTAAACTTTATAAAATCTATAGAGATCTTATACTAGGAGTAAAGATATTAATTCTAGACAAACCTTGTTAAGGTATTTTTGTTTTTCTTGTTTTTACCTTTGTACTGCTAATAAAGAAATAGTACATTAGCATATTAACATTTTCAATAAAAAAAGATAGACTAATGAGCAACGAAAAAGACGCAAAATTAAAAGCATTAAAGTTAACTTTAGATAAATTAGATAAAACATATGGTAAGGGAACTGTAATGAAAATGGGAGATGCAGCCGTAGAAGATACGGAAGTTATTCCAACAGGTTCTTTAGGTTTAGATGTTGCTTTAGGGGTAGGAGGTTATCCAAAAGGGAGAGTTGTCGAAATATATGGGCCTGAATCGTCAGGTAAAACCACCTTAACTTTACATGCAATTGCTGAAGCTCAAAAAAAAGGAGGAATAGCCGCTTTTATTGATGCTGAACATGCTTTTGACAGATATTATGCAGAGGATTTAGGAGTAGATGTTGAAAATTTAATTATTTCGCAACCCGATAATGGTGAGCAAGCATTAGAAATTACCGATAATTTAATTCGTTCTGGAGCTATAGATATTATTGTGATTGATTCTGTCGCTGCTCTTACTCCTAAAAGCGAAATAGAAGGAGAAATGGGAGATTCTAAAATGGGACTTCATGCTCGTTTAATGTCTCAAGCTTTGCGTAAACTAACAGGGTCTATCAGTAAAACAAAATGTACAGTTATCTTTATTAATCAATTGAGAGAAAAGATTGGTGTTATGTTTGGTAATCCAGAAACGACAACAGGAGGGAATGCTCTAAAATTCTACGCATCTGTGAGGCTTGATATAAGAAGATCTACACAAATAAAAAATACAAATAGTGAGGTTTTGGGTAATAAAACAAGAGTCAAAGTTGTTAAAAATAAAGTTGCTCCTCCTTTTAAGACTGTTGAATTTGACATTGTTTATGGAAAAGGAATTTCAAAAGTTGGCGAAATTATAGATCTTGGAGTTGATTTTGAAATCATTAAAAAGAGCGGTTCCTGGTTTAGTTACGATGACACGAAATTAGGCCAAGGTAGAGAAGCTGTCAAGTCTTTACTTCTAGATAATCCTGAGTTAATGGATGAGCTTGAGCAAAAAATAAAAGAAGCAATTGTAGAAAATAAATAGTATTTTTTTCTTCTTACGCAACCTAATTGTTTTTTAGGCATCTATCCTTTGTAGATGTCTTTTAGTTGTTGCTTGTTTATTATTTAGTTAATTCAACATTTTATAAAAGTTTAAGATACTACGTTTGACATTAGAAGAGCTCATATCAAATTGTAAAAAGCAAGATTTAAAAGCTCAGGAAGAGTTATACAAGAAATTTTCAGGTATACTTTTCGCTGTTTGCTTAAAGTATTCTCCAAATTATCATGAGGCAGAGGATAATTTACAGGATGCCTTTTTAACAATTTTTCAACGAATTGAGCAATTTAAGAATAAGGGTTCTTTTGAGGGCTGGATGAAACGAGTAGCCATCAATACAGTGCTTCAAAAATATCGAAAGAAAAAAATATTTCATCTTTCGAATGAAGAACAGATTGAAGAAGAAGAGGTTGTTGAAGTTGAGAATAATCAAGTTCCTCTGGATTTTTTGTTAAAAATAGTCCAGGAACTACCTGACAGATATCAATTGGTTTTTACCATGTATGTTTTGGATGATTATTCACATAAAGAAATAGCTGATTCTGTTGGGATTTCAGTGGGAACTTCTAAATCGAACCTTGCAAGAGCAAGGGGGATTTTGAAAATAAAGATTGAAGATTATTACAAAGTAAAATTAAAAAATTAATTTTTTTAAAAAATATCCATCTAAAGGATCAATGAAAGTTAAAAAAAATATAGACGATTTATTTAAAGATAGCTTTAAAAATTTTGAGGCTGTTCCTTCACCAGACGTTTGGAAAAATATTCAAACAAAACTGAAAGAAGAAGATGATCGTAAGGTGATTCCAATTTGGGTAAAATTTAGTGGAATAGCCGCCCTTTTAGCTTTGTTTTTTACCATTGGCAAGTCTTTTTTGCTAAATGATTCATTTAATAAGACAAACACACCTGTTGTTTATGAAACTAACTTAGAAATAAATAAAGATTTATTAGATGAAAAACGTATAGACATTACATCACCTTCAAATAAAACAGCATCCAGCCAAGAAAATGATCATACTGAGTCAACAAATAAGTCTCCCTTAGAAGTTGTTTCTAGCTCAAAAACAGTTATTTCTAACAATACAAATTCTAAAAAAGGAGGTATATCTCAAAATAATCTAAAAGACCTGAACAACAAAATAGCTGGTTCAGAAAGAAACACTCAATCAAAACCATCTACAAATATCGTCCTAAATAAAGGTACTATAGAAAAAGAAATTAGTATTGGAACAATTTCTAAAACTGAAATTGCAATCAATAACTCTAATCATAGTAAAGAAGATGACCTTATAAAGGAAAATGCTGAGCAGGATATCATTGAAAATAAAAAATCAATTTTTGACGCGATTAACGAAATTTCAGATGAATCAACAGTTATTATAGTAAATGATTCGCCAGATCACCGTTGGGAACTAACCCCTAATATAGCGCCAGTTTATTACAATACATTAAGTCAAGGGTCCTCAATAGACCCTATGTTTTCTGATAATAGTAAAAATGGCGATCTAAATATTGCCTACGGAATCAAAGTAAGTTACAATTTAAACAGAAAATTTAGTATTCGCTCCGGAGTTAGTAATGTTAATTTAAGTTATTCAACAACTGGTTTAGAGTTAGGAACTGGACCCCTTAGTGCAGCTTCAACAACTGGTATTGATTATTACGAAAGAAATAATGTCACAATTGTTTTAGACAAAGGAGCCCTGGCAGCTCAAGATTCAGGCAATCCATTTGGAAATATTACTCCAAAATCAACAAATGGAGAAACGTATCTAAATCAAAATATAAGTTATTACGAAATGCCTTTAGAATTAAATTATGCAATCATAAATAAAAAATTTGGAATCAACCTTATAGGTGGATTTAGTACCTTAATACTAGGTAATAATGAAATATCTGTAGAAGCGGGAGATTTTAATGAAGTCCTTGGTGAGGCTAGTAATTTATCATCTTTAAGCTTTACAACTAATATTGGACTGGGTTTGAATTATAGTTTTTCAAAAAAGTTAATGTTTATTATCGAACCTATGTTCAAGTACCAACTTAATCCATATACAGATTCTTCTGTTGATTTTCAACCCTATTATATAGGTGTTTATAGTGGTTTGAGTTTTAAGTTTTAGTTTAGGTTAAGTTTGTTTGGGTTTGTAAACAGCGAACCATTTAAGGAAAACCATCTTTCGCCATAAGATGGTTTTTTTTATAAAGAAGGATTCTCCAATTCATTTAAAATAATAGCACGCGTCTTAGCTTTTAATTCTCTTTTCATATCTAAAGAATAATTAGTTGTCGCTAAAGGTGCATGTATGAATGCTCTAATTTTACCGGGGCCTCCACTAAAAAAAGTGTATGAAAACCTTTTTTTATTGTCGTGAAATATTATTGGAACGATTTGAAGATGGTGCTCTATTGCTAATCTAAAAGCACCATCTTTGAAAGTATCTAGAACAATGCTCTCATCGAAGGGGACTCCTCCTTCGGGGAATATGCAAATACTATAACCTTGATTAATTTTTTGTTGTGCACTTTTGTATACATTTCTTCTACTTTTAGAGTCATTTCTGTCTACGAGAATACATGTGCGTTTATAAATAAATCCAAATAAAGGGATTTTACTCAGTTCTTTTTTGCCAACAAATACAACAGGATATTTAGTAATGTAAAGCATTAACATAATGTCAATCATTGAAGTATGATTTGCGACAATCATGTGGCTAATTCCTTTTTTTAGCTCAAATTCTTTTTTAATTACAGGCTTAAACCCCATGCCAATTAAGATAATATAAGCCCAGATTCGAGCTATTTTAAAAAAAATAGGATACCAGGTACTTCTTAAAACACTTATAAAGAGAAAGGTAAATAATACAATAATACTTGCAGCAGTTAGTATGTAATACCAAATTCGATATAAGAGGATTGCTATGTTTTTGAAAAAAATCAAGACTTTTCAAAAATAGCAAAATGAAGACAATCAAAAGGTTTAAAAAAATTATCTTTGTAAATACTTAAAAACAAATAGATTATTTTTAAACACAAACTATTTTTCATAAATACGCAATGTCAAGAATTTTAACAGGGATACAAAGTACCGGAACCCCTCATCTAGGAAATTTATTAGGAGCTATTTTACCTGCTATTAAGATGGCAAATGACCCAAATAACGAATCCTTTTTATTTATTGCAGACTTACACTCATTAACCCAAATTAAGGATGCTAAATTAATACAATACAATACATACAGCACTGCAGCAGCTTGGCTGGCATTTGGATTAAATTTAGAAAAAACGGTATTTTATCGTCAAAGTGATATCCCGCAAGTATCAGAATTATCGTGGTATTTAAGTTGTTTTTTTCCATATCAAAGATTAACATTAGCGCATTCATTCAAAGATAAAGCAGATCGATTGGAGGATGTAAATTCGGGATTATTTACCTATCCTATGTTGATGGCAGCTGACATATTATTATACGACGCCAACATCGTTCCAGTAGGTAAGGATCAGCTCCAGCATCTTGAAATGACCAGAGATGTTGCGTCAAGATTTCATAGTAAAATGGGAGAAACATTTGTTATGCCTGATGCAAAAGTGCAAGAAAACACGATGCTTATTCCAGGAACTGATGGTGCAAAAATGAGTAAATCAAAAAATAATATTATCAATATATTCCTAAATGATAAAAAATTAAGAAAGCAAATCATGGGAATACAAACAGATAGCATCCCCATGGAAGATGCAAAAGACCCAGATTCTTGCAACGTTTTTACATTGTTTAAATTAATAGCTTCTCCTAATGAAATAGCTAGTATGAAAGCGAATTATGAAGGAGGAAATTATGGGTATGGACATGCCAAACAAGCTTTATTTGAATTACTCATCGAAAAGTTTTCAAAAGAAAGAGAAACGTATAATTATTATATGGAAAATTTATCAGAAGTAGATAAAGCATTAGAAATTGGCGCCAAAAAGGCTTCATTTGTAGCGAATGAAGTACTCGCAAGAGTTCGAAAAAAACTAGGTTATTAAATTATATAATTTCAAATAGCTTACCTGGCAGAGGCCTTATAATTTCTTTTAATTCCAATGATAATAAAATAGCTGCTAATTTAAAGGTTGGAATATCACATTCAATAGAAATGACATCGAGTAACGCTTTCTCTTTTTCTTTTAAATAATTAAAAACCACATTTTCATCCTTGCTAAGTTTTTCGAATAATAGTGTTTGCGATTGCTTTTTTATTTTATTTTCAACTTCCCAGCCCAACATATAGATTAAATCTGCAGCACTTGTAATTAAATGCGCTTGTTGCGATTTAATAAGGTTATTACAACCTTTGCTTTGGGCATCGTTTGCTCTACCAGGTAATGCAAATACATCTCTGTGATACGAATTTGCGATATCTGCTGTAACAAGGCTTCCCCCTTTTTCTGCAGACTCAATAATTATAGTTGCCTCTGCTATTCCTGCTATAATTCTATTTCTTTTTAAAAAATTATTTTTAGTAAAGGGATCACTACTCCAAAATTCAGATATAAAGCCACCATTTTTTAAAACGTTGTTGACGTGTTTAGTATGAACTTTTGGATAAATTTGATTGTGACCATGCGCAAGACACGCGATGGTTTGTAATCCATTATTTATTGCTGATTTATGAGCTGTTATATCAACTCCATATGCAAAGCCAGAGATAATAATTGGATTTAATGGGGAAAGTTCATGAATTAATTCTTCACAGAAAGATTTTCCATAGCTCGTGATTTTTCGAGTACCAACAATACTAATAATTTTATTGTGATGAAGATTTATTTTTCCTTTTTGAAAATAAAGAATGGGACCATCGTTACAGTGTTTTAATTTTTCAGGATAATTTTTATCTAAAAAATAACGGTATTTAACATCGTTTTTTTCCATAAACTCTATTTCTTTTTCGGCTTCTCTTAACTGAATTTTTTTTGACAGCGCTTTTAATTTAAAAGGTCCTATCCCTTTTATCTTTAATAGAGTTCTTTTTCTTTCGCTAAAAACTCCTTCAGCCGATCCGACTTTTAAGATTAATTTTTTGGCAGTTGCATCACCAAGGTTTGGCACACGTTGTAAAGCTAACGTATAGCGTAATTCGTTTTTTGAAAACATAAGAGTAGTTATAAGGGGGGAGTGTTTAAAAATAACATTTTTAAACTGTTAATAAAAATATAGATTTAAAATGGTTTAAAAATGAATTTCTATTATATTTGTTTTGATGCAAATTACGACTTACATAAATGATTTATTATATCGCTACGAATGTGTTATAATTCCTGGCTTTGGAGCTTTATTAACACAGTATCATTCTGCTAGAATTGATAGCGATACTCATGTACTATTTCCGCCATCAAAAACCTTATCATTTAACAGGCAACTTCAAACCAATGATGGATTGCTGGCCAACCATATTGCTTCTGTTGAAAAATGCAGCTATGAATCTGCACTCCAAAAATTAAGAACCTACACTAAAAAATTATCTCTACAATTAACAGAAGGAACCACTGTTTCTTTAAGTAATATTGGCGATTTTTATTTGAATGAAGAAAATTCTGTTCAATTTACACCTTCTTCTACGCAAAATTTTAATACCACTTCCTTTGGATTATCAGCTGTTGGAATTCATAAAGTTTCTAGACAAAAAGAGACTCATCAGCAAAAAGAAATAGTCCCTATTCCTATGAATCCTGGAAGGAGATTTAAAAATGGTTATTTAAAATATACTGCAATAGCTATAATAGCAGTTTCTTTAGTGAGTCTTGGAGGAATGAAAATGTATGAAGACGAAGTACAAAAATACAATTTTGCTGAAAAGCAAAAAGCAGTTACCGTTGTAGAAAATCAAATCCAACAAGCTACGTTTAGTTTCGAAAATCCGTTACCGACGTTAAATCTTACTTTTAAAAAACAAGCAGGGAAATACCACATTATAGCTGGTGCTTTTAGAATTGCTACAAATGCCGACAAAAAGATTAAGGAACTTACTGATATTGGATTTTCACCAATTTTAGTAGGAGTCAACAAATATGGACTTCATCAAGTTGCGTATAGTAGTTATGAAGATCGGTTAGAAGCCATAAAAAACTTAAGAAAAATCAAAAAGTCACAAAATTCGGATGCTTGGCTTTTAGTAAAAGAATTAGAGAAATAATTCTTCCTGTTTAAATTTATCTTGTTTCTAAGATAACTGTACCTTTGTAGAAAATATATTCTTATGATTTCAAGAACTCCAAAAGAATCCCTTACGGTGGTTACCGATTTAGTATTACCCAGCGAAACTAACCCTCTTGGGAATATGTTTGGTGGTGAGTTGTTAGCTCGAATGGATCGTGCTGCTAGTATTTCGGCAAGAAGGCATTGCAGAAGGATAGTCACTACAGTTTCAGTAAATCATGTCGCTTTTAGTAAAATGATTCCTCTTGGAAGTGTTGTCACTATCGAAGCTAAAGTTTCAAGAGCTTTTAAGAGTTCTATGGAAGTTGTGATGGATATTTGGATTGAGGACCGTGAAAGTGGGACTAGAAAAAAATCAAATGTAGGGATTTATACCTTTGTTGCAGTTGACGAATCTGGCCAACCAGTAACAGTACCTGAAATAATTCCCGAAAGTGACCTTGAAAAAGATCGGTTTGAAGCGGCGCTTAGAAGACGACAATTAAGCTTGGTAATAGCAGGAAAAATGGACGCTTCCGATGCAACTGAATTAAAAGCTTTATTCAATTAATTTATTATAATTATTAGAGTATTAAATTTTCATTCCTTAAAATTTTAGACAAGCCTAAAAAATAAATTAGCCAGTATAAAAACAATATTTTATATTTGCAAAATGTTTACACTTGCAGAAGAAAATTATTTAAAAGCAATCTTTCATTTAGAAAATGATTATGGTACTGGAGTCAGTACGAACGCTATTGCAGATAAAATGGATACCAGAGCATCCTCTGCTACAGATATGATTCAAAAACTTGCTGATAAAAAAGTAATATCCTATAAAAAATACAAAGGAGCATCACTCACCAAAAAAGGAAAATCAATAGCAGTTAATATCATACGAAAACATCGTTTATGGGAGGTATTTTTAGTTGAAAAATTAGATTTTCAATGGGATGAGGTCCATGAAATCGCGGAGCAGTTAGAACATATTAAGTCGGACGCATTGATCCAAAGACTGGACTTATTTTTAGGGTATCCCGATTTTGATCCACACGGAGATCCAATTCCGGATAAGAATGGTTATATAAAACCAACTGAAAAGAAATTACTTTCAAAATTAAAGAAGAATCAACAAGGAATTTGTGTGGGCGTGAAAGAGTCTAGCGCAAAATTTCTTCAATATTTAGATACTAGAAAAATAGGCATAGGCTCTTCAATTAAAGTTTTAGAGAAGGAAGACTTTGATCAATCTATGACCATTCAAGTATCCAACAAACAGTTTTTTATCACCAAACAAATTTCAGAAAACTTATACCTTAAAACAATTTAATTTTAATGAAAAAATCAGTTGGTTTATTTTTTTTATTTTTTGGTTTTTTTACAAAGGCGCAATCACTTTTTGAGGTTAATGGCACTGTATTTTCAGAAGGTCAGCCTTTAGCGTTTAGTAATGTTTACCTTGAAAATTCCACTACAGGAACCATCACCAACGAGAACGGAATTTTTAAATTAACTAATCTAAAGCCAGGAAGCTACACTTTAGTCGCTTCTTTCACAGGTTATGGTACTTCCAGAAAAAGGGTAAAAATCACCAACAAAAATTTACAGATAAAGTTTAACCTAGTTGAAGACAATTCTTTACAAGAAGTGATTATTACTGGAACTCTAAAAGCTGTCTCTCGACTAGAGAGTCCAGTTCCGGTTGAAGTGTATTCAACTACTTTTTTAAAGAAAAACCCAACTCCCAGTGTTTTTGAAGCCTTGAATAACGTAAATGGAGTAAGGCCTCAATTAAATTGTAATGTTTGTAATACAGGAGATATTCATATTAATGGTTTAGAAGGGCCTTATACATTGGTAATGATCGATGGGATGCCAATTGTAAGCGGACTTTCTACGGTTTATGGTTTATCAGGTATTCCAAATTCATTAATCGAACAAATTGAAATTGTGAAGGGACCTGCCTCTTCTCTTTATGGAAGTGAGGCTCTTGGAGGTCTTATAAATATTACAACAAAGTTACCCGAGAATGCTCCACTGTTTTTTGCTGAAAGTTTTGGAACTAGTTGGGGAGAAATAAATTTTGATTTAGGCGTTAAAGCTAATGTGGGAAAAAATGCAACCGTTTTAGTAGGAGCAAATTATTTTAAATACGATCAACTGATAGACAATAACAATGATAATTTTACAGATTTAACCAATCAAGATAGAATATCATTATTTCAAAAATGGAATTTTAAACGAAGAAATAAAAGAAATTTTTCTATAGCGGGGCGTTATTTCTATGAAGATCGATGGGGTGGAGAACTGCAATGGAATAAAAGTTTCAGGGGTGGCGATGAGGTTTATGGAGAAAGTATTTATACCTCCCGATTTGAGATTTTTGGAAATTATCAATTACCTCTTTCAGAAAAAATAGATTTTCAATTTTCATATTCTGATCACGATCAGAACTCTGTGTATGGAAATACTCCCTATCTTGCACAACAACGTATTGGTTTTGGACAATTTATCTGGGATAAAAAAATTAAATTGCACGATTTATTATTGGGAACTGCTATTCGTTATAACTACTATAATGACAATACCACCGCAACAATTCTTGCAGACAAAACAGCGATTCCTTCTTTGTTTGTTCAAGATGAAATAGGTTTTAATAATAAACAAAGTTTATTGCTGGGGATGCGTTATGATTACAATAGTAGCCATGGAAATATATTTACTCCAAGAATTGCTTATAGATTTAAACCCACAGACGATGACATTATACGACTTAACGCTGGAACCGGCTTTAGAGTTGTAAATTTATTTACAGAGGAACACGCAGCACTTACTGGAGCTAGAGAGGTTATTATTAAAGATGAATTAAATCCCGAAGAATCCTATAATATCACGCTCAATTATTTAAAAAAATTATATTTAAAAAATGGGATGTATTTTACTATCGATACTTCAGCATGGTATACCTATTTTACCAATGCGATCATTCCTGATTATGATACCAATCCCAATCAAATTATATACGATAACTTAGATGGATTTTCTCAATCGTCAGGACTTAGTTTTAATATTGATGCTGTTTTTGGCAATGGAATAAGAGCCTCTATTGGGGCGACTTATCAGGATGTTTCAAAAACTGAAAATGGAATAAAAACTCCACAAATATTAACAGAAAAATATTCTGGTGTATGGTCATTAAGTTATAAGCATTATGGAACAAATTTAACATTTGATTATACAGGAAGCCTTTATGGCCCTATGCGTTTACCTTTACTAGGCGAATTAGATCCAAGAAGTGAGTATTCACCAGCATGGAGCATTCAAAATATTCAAATAACCTATGATGGGATAGACCGTTTTGAAATGTACGGAGGTATAAAAAATTTATTGGACTGGACTCCAAATAAAGGGAATCCCTTTATTATAGCAAGATCTGATGATCCATTCGACCAAAATGTTGTCTTTGATACGGATGGAAACGCAACACCAACTTTAGATAATCCGTATGCATTAACATTTGATCCCTCTTATGTATATGGGCCCAATCAAGGAATTCGATTATTTTTTGGAATTCGATATGCTTTAAATAACTCTAACTAAAAAACTCATGAAAAAACATATCCTACTTATTTTTTGTTTTGTTTTCTCTCTTTATTCACAAGCACAAGAAAGTACTGTTATTTCTGAAGGAACAACTTCGGGAATAATTACAGATCGGCCAACCGCTACGGCATCGCCAACTACGGTTCCTTTTAAAACATTTCAAATAGAAACTGGAGGCTTGTATACTTCACAAAAAAATCGAGGTATAAAAACTGAATTATTAAATTTTAATAATACCCTGCTTCGTTACGGTTTGTTAAATCGTTTTGAACTAAGACTCTCTTGGGCAGTATCTGAAAATAGAGAAACTCAAGGAGAAAGTTACAGTGTTATCGGAAGTGGATTTGAACCCCTTGGAGTAGGTGCAAAAGTTGAAATTACTGAAGAAAAAGGGTTATTACCAGATATCGGTTTATTAATTGATATGTCCTTACCTTTTTTAGCCTCTAAGGACTATCAACCGGAAACTACTGGAGTAAGTTTTAGATTCGCTTTTGCCCATACAATAAACGAAAAATCTGGAATATCATATAATTTAGGAGCAGAGTGGTCCGATGATAGTCCAGAAGTAGCCTACATCTACACACTATCTTATGGCTACGGCATTACAGACAAACTATCAGCTTATGGAGAACTTTACGGAAATTTACCTAGAAAAGATAAGGCCATACACAATTGGGATGCAGGCCTTATTTACTTGCTAAATTCTAATTTACAACTGGATACTACTATCGGAACAGGTTTGTCGGGAAATCAAGACCTTTTGTTAAGTGCTGGATTTAGCTATAGCATCCCCAATTAAAAAAAATAATATGTTTGAACAAATAGTAGATTTTGCAAAAGCACACCCCATTTTATCAGCTTTTTACGCTTCAGTATTTACCTGGGGTTTAACAGCTTTAGGGGCATCGCTAGTTTTCTTTTTCAAAAAAGCAAATAGAGCTGTTTTAGACGGCATGCTTGGTTTTACTGGAGGGGTCATGGTTGCTGCAAGTTTTTGGAGTTTATTAGCTCCTGCAATTGAAAATAGCGAAGGAGAAGGTTTTGTTAAAGTAGTCCCTGCCGCAATTGGTTTTGCACTTGGTGCTTTGTCATTATTTGGCATGGATAAAGTAATGCCTCATTTGCACATCAATTTTAAAAAAGAAGAAGCAGAGGGAATTAAAACCGAATGGCACAAAACCACCTTATTAGTATTGGCTATTACGCTTCATAACATTCCGGAAGGGCTTGCTGTGGGAGTTTTGTTTGGTGCCGCTGCAACGATGGTCGGGGCTGAACAAACAGAAATGATTGTTGCCGCGATCTCTTTAGCAATTGGTATTGGTATTCAAAATTTTCCAGAGGGATTTGCTGTATCGATGCCTATTAGAAGGCAAGGTGTTTCGCGATTAAAGAGTTTTTGGTACGGTCAATTATCTGCGATAGTAGAGCCTGTTGCTGCTGTTTTAGGAGCTGTTGCTGTAGCCTTTTTCACGCCAATATTGCCTTATGCATTAGCATTTGCAGCAGGCGCTATGATATTTGTCGTGGTGGAGGAAGTGATTCCAGAAACTCAGCGTGATAAATATACTGATATTGCAACATTAGGCTTTATAGGAGGTTTTATTGTAATGATGTCGCTGGACGTTGGACTCGGTTAATATTAAATTATTGATACCTTTAATCTTTAGTGGCAAGCACAATCTTTTTTGCCACACTTTGTATTTGCTCCGTCGATAGCAGCACTTTTCTTTTTTTTATTTTCAAAAATAGGACTCCATACAAATTTCTTAAGCAAGAAAACTGCGGCGATTAAAAAGGTAATAACGACAAGTATTTGTTGAACCATTTATTTTAAAATTTGAAAAGCGGTTAATGCTACTACGTAGGCTACAACAGTCATAGAGGTTAATTGCCACATGGGCCACTTCCACGAATTGGTTTCTCTTTTAACGATTGCTAAGGTACTCATACATTGCATCGCAAAGGCATAAAACAATAATAGAGAAATACCACTTGCTAGGTTAAACAAGGGCGCTCCAGTGGAAGGATTTACCTCTGCAGCCATTCTATTTTTTATAGTTTCTACATCATCGTTACCAACACTATAAATAGTGGCTAAAGTTCCTACAAAAACTTCCCTCGCAGCAAAAGAACTAATTAGAGCGATTCCAATTTTCCAATCATAACCCAATGGTTGAACAGCGGGTTCAATCGCCTTACCTACAATACCAATATAAGAATTTTCTAATTTAAATGCGGCAATTTTTATATCAAGTTCGTCTTCGGCTAATAGTTGCGTACTGTTTTGAGTAGTAACGATTTTTTCAGCATTATTAAAATCACCGGGACCATAGGAAGCCAATACCCATAAAATTATTGAAATGGCAAGTATTATTTTTCCCGCTCCAAACACGAATGCTTTTGTTTTTTCTACAACGGTAATTCCTACATTTTTAAACATTGGAAGTTTATAGTTAGGCATTTCAATGACAAAAAAGGATTTACTTTTTAAATCTAAAAATTTATCCAACACATACGCTGCAACAATTGCAGCTCCAAATCCCAACCCATATAAAACTAGTAAAGTAAAGCCTTGCAAGCTTATAAGCCCTAATAGTCTTCCCTCAGGGATGACTAACGATATAATGATCATATAAACGGGGAGCCTAGCTGAACAGGTGGTAAAGGGTGTTACTAGTATAGTAATGAGTCGTTCCTTCCAATTTTCTATATTTCTAGTGGCCATAATCGCCGGGATAGCACAAGCAGTACCAGAAACTAAAGGCACTATACTTTTACCACTTAAGCCAAATCGACGCATGATTCTATCCATTAAAAAAACTACACGACTCATATATCCGGTCTCTTCTAGTATGGAAATAAATAAAAATAAAAATGCGATTTGTGGAATAAAGATGACAATCCCACCTAATCCAGGAATGATACCTTCAGAAATTAAATTAGAAAAATCTCCTGGAGGTAAATTTATTTTTAGCCACTCACTTAAGAACGTAAAGGCATTGTCAATCATATCCATGGGATACGTGCTCCAATCAAATATAGCCTGAAAAATTAATAATAAAACTGAAAAAAAGATGACATATCCCCAAATTTTATGAGTTAATATGCGGTCAAACCTACTACGTAGATCTTTTGCATTTTTTTTATCTATGTGTAAGGTCTTTTTTAGAGTTTCGTTGATAAACTGATATCGAACGATGGTTTCTTTTTGTTGTAATCTTTTTAACGTACTAACTGATTCTGTTTGTAAGGTTTTAATTCCTGTAAAATCATTACGCTCTAGTTTTCCAAAATTTACATCATGGGTAATTACGAGCCACAACTTATAAAGGTCTTGGTTTGGAAACGTTTTTTGAATTCTATCAAAATAGGCGGGTGCAATTTTAGAGGAATTTAAACATGGTTTTAAAGATAGATTTTGATAGTTAGCAATCCTTGTTTTTAACGCTTCAAATCCTGTGTTTTTCCGGGAACTAATTAATACAATTTTGGTTTCTAGTATTGCTTCTAATTGTTGCACGTCTATAGAAATTCCTTTTCGATTCATTCTATCGGCCATATTGATGGCTAGAATCGCAGGAATTCCTAGATCTTTAATCTGCGTGAATAAGAGAAGGTTTCTTTTTAAATTTTCGATATCAGCGACGACAACTGCCACATCTGGAAAGTCTTTATCTTTTTTATTGAGCAATAATTCAATCACCACATTTTCATCTAAAGAAGAAGCATTTAGACTATAAGTTCCTGGTAGGTCAAGAATGTGAGCTTTTATATTTCTCTCTAAATTACAAGTCCCTTGTTTTTTTTCTACGGTGATACCAGGATAATTTCCAACTTTTTGGTTGAGACCAGTTAGCGTGTTAAACACCGAAGTTTTACCGGTATTTGGATTACCAATAAGCGCTACATTTATTTGTTTAGCCATTGATAAGTTTAATTTCAATCTTACTAGCCATTTCTTTTCGTATCGCTAAATGACTTCCGTTAACAGTGAGATACAAAGGGTCTTTAAATGGGGCTTCTTGTATTAAAGAAACTTCGTTTCCAGGAAGACATCCCATTTCTAACAATTTTAAAGGGATAACGTCCACAGAAAAATCTTTAATGATCGCCTTTTGGCCTATTTTTAAAGATGCAATTGAAAGCATTTTTATTTAGATTGATTTTAAACAACAAATGTAAGCTAAGATATTGATATGAAAAAATGTTGCTTCGTAAAAGATTTAAAATACAGGGTTTAGCAAAAAGTTATTGCTCTTGTTTAAGAATATCAATATCATTTAAAAGGGATTCAATATCTTCTTCAAGGGTACCATCATAATAGCCTCTAATTCTTTTTTTTTGGTCAATAAGTATAAAGTTTTCGGTATGAATCATATCATACTCTCCTCCATCACTGTTTGATTTTACCGCCAAATATGATTTTCGAGCTAATTGATAGATTTCTTTTTTGTCACCGGTCACTAAGTTCCATTTGCTGTCCAATACTCCTTTATTTAAGGCGTATTTTTTAAGTTGCGCGACCGAATCTATTTCGGGAGTCACTGTATGTGAGAGCAGCATTACATCTGAATCCAGTTTTAATTTGTCTTGTAGAATGACCATATGGTCGGTCATAATAGGGCAAATTGTTTGGCAAGTAGTAAAGAAAAAATCGGCTATATAAATTTTATTGTTGTAGGTGTCTTGAGTGACTGTTTTTCCATTTTGATTGGTCAAAGAAAAATCTGCAATTGTATGGTATTTTTTTACATGCTGTATGGTACTGTCGACCAACTCTTCATTGACTTGCGCTGGCTGAAATATAGGCAATACCTCTCTTGGTTTTAAGATTTGATAAAAAATAGAAACTATAACAATGGACAGCACCAAAAGGACTATTGCAAAAGGTTTGTAGTTGGAAAAAAAATGCAGCATCTTAATTTTTTAAAAGCACAAATTTAGTGGACTTTAACCACATTCCAAATGAAACAGATCATCTATTTATAAAGAAACCTTTAGAAAGGGAGCAGGAGTTGCTTCATAGAAGTTAAATTTTATTTTTAAATAGTTAATAAAAAGGTAATAAACGCTTGGTTAATGAGGTTTGTAATATTAATTTTCTATTTTTGCACGTTAATTTTATAGACTATGAGTCCATTTGCTGTTAAGGCCATACAACTGTTATTAAGCCTTTCGTTATTAATTGTATTGCATGAATTAGGACATTTTATTCCTGCAAAACTATTTAAAACCCGTGTTGAAAAATTTTACTTATTTTTTGATGTAAAGTATTCTTTATTCAAAAAGAAGATTGGAGAAACCGTTTATGGAATAGGATGGTTACCATTAGGAGGTTATGTCAAGATTTCAGGGATGATCGATGAGAGTATGGATAAAGAACAGATGGCTTTACCACCGCAACCTTGGGAGTTTAGATCTAAACCAGCTTGGCAACGACTCATCATTATGTTAGGTGGGGTTACGGTTAATATTATTGTTGGGATGATCATCTACATCTGTATATTTTATTTTGTAGGACAGAAAATAGTTACCAATGAACAGTTACCAAACGGATTTGAAGTTTCTCAAACTTTTAAAGAATTAGGATTTAAAAACGGGGATCAAGTTTTAAAATTAAACGAAGAAGAATTTGAAAATTTAAATGATCTAAATCGTTTTTTATTTTTAAGAGAAGTCAACTCCTTAACGGTTAAGCATTCTGATGGTAATATGGAAACCCTATCTGTCCCTGAAGATATTGGAATGACCATGTTTAAGGCAGGAGAACTTCAGCCTTTCCAACCTGTTAGAAGCACCGTGCTGGATACTATTATTGAAAATTTACCTGCTCAAAAAGCAGGATTATTAAAAGGTGACCGGGTACTTTCGATCAATGGAATTGAAATAACTAATTGGGCCGATATGTCCGATTTGGTTAAGAAAAACCCTGGTAACGAAATTGTCATACAAGTTGCAAGAGCTGGTGCTGTTG
>Ga0206683_10001081_pt1 | contig 19154 bp, 18 predicted proteins | sample M280m12015metaG_FD_155483 | JGI IMG/M metagenome (GOLD analysis project Ga0206683, IMG submission 155483) | Ammonia-oxidizing marine archaeal communities from Monterey Bay, California, United States - M2 80m 12015 | ecosystem: Environmental > Aquatic > Marine > Intertidal zone | place: USA...
TCAGATGGAGAATTCGTCCGATTGCTGAATGACGCTGGGTATATCGAACCCATGAACCCCGATGAGTATCACATGGACGACCTTTTCGATGAATACTCTCATTTTGCTGCACATTGGAGTGGCGACAGCTTGTATTCCGTAATTGTCCGCTTCGGTTACCTTGGGGTATCTTTTAATACCGAAGTCATCAGCCACCAAGAAGCCATGGACTACAACATCCTGTGGGATCCCAAGCTTAAAGGGAAAGTCGGGCACTTCGACTGGCATTTACCTAATCTTGGCTGTCTCAGCCTGCGGGACGGCAACAACGACCCAACGCCTTTCGATATCGACAGTGCACAATGGAGCAAACTCCAGGAAACGACTTTGTCGTTGAAACCTCAGGTAGGCGGCTACTTTGACTATGGTGGCACTTTTGCCTCTTTGAAAAATGGTCAAGTTCACGCGATGTGTGGAATTGGTGACTGGATTACTGGCGTCGTGCGAAAAGATGGCTCGCCAGTGGACTCGGTAATTCCCAAGCAAGGGGGTATTCAGTGGACCGAGTCTTACTCAGTCGGCAAGGGTTCAAACAAGCAAGACCTGGCCAAAGAATTTATCCGCTACATCACATCACCTAAAGGTCAGGTCCGCTCGATTCAGATGGGCGCGTATCCTGGAATGTCGCCATACAAATCTGGTTGGACAGCAATAAACGAGGCTAATCCGGCTGAAGCTAAACGCCAACGAATGGTCTTTGATGGGCCCAATTGCATAGACGACCTGCGAGAAGGGCGTATCCATTTCCGAGACACGCCTGTCCAGCAATCTCTTGAGGACTGGAACGACTTCTGGTCTGAATACAAAAACGCCTAGGCATGGGCAAGGAAAGCCGGCCCTTCGGGGCCGGCTTTTTCCCTTGTGCTTTGATACTCCTTCAATGCACCTGAATCCGTACTTTTGACTCTACTTATCGGCCAAAACACTGTGCCGCATCTTTCAAAGCGCCGCACCGTGACGTTGTATGGCCTGACATGGTCGATGCCCATCGTTATTTGGCAGCTGGTTTTCTTTGTTTTTCCGCTGATTTTCCTGGTCGTTATCAGTTTCTGGCTGGTCAAAAACTATCGGATGGTACCGGGATTGGATACGGTAAATTGGACCAAAATGTACTCTAAGGGATATTTCTGGGATACCTACTGGAGGACGCTCGCCTATGCAATGATCGCTACCATAACCACGACCATACTGGCTTTCCCTTGTTCGTTCGCCCTTGCCTTCAAGGTATCGGCCACATTGCGGCGGTGGGCCTTGTTCTTTTTGATCGTGCCCTTTTTTACCAGTTACCTGGTACGTATTTACTCCTGGCAAATCTTTCTAAACGATAACGGTATTTTCAACAGGATGTTTGACTATATCGGGCTTGGCCCTTTTCACTTGCTTAACAATTTTTTCGGGACCCTCGTTGGATATCTGACTTTGTGTTTGCCGCTTGCGGTAGTCCTTCAACTGATCTCATTGGCGAATGTTGATCGTAATTTGATCGAGGCTGCGCACAATCTTGGTTGCGGACGACTGAAGACTGTTTTTCTGGTTATCGTTCCGCTTGCCAAAATAGGGATCATCCTTGGCGCAGCATTTACTTTTATTTTATCTTTTGGAGACTTCGTAAGCCCCTATTACCTGGGCGGTTCAAAACCCCCTACCTTAAGTATCCTAATAATCGATACCACAAAATCTGGCCAGCAATGGCCCCGCGCCGCAGTCGTCGCGGTCACGATGATCATTACACTATTGACGATTATGTTCGCGTCCGTCTCGGCCGCCTATCGCAAAAAGCCATGACCCGCCTATCGCCGCAAAACCTGCTCCTTCGAGGATATGTTGTTTTGGTCTTTGTTTTTGTCTTTACACCGATCATCACCAGCTTCGTATTTTCAGTTAACTCTGACAGGTTCCCAACGATACCGTTGGGTCACTTTACGACTCATTGGTACGAGACCATTTTCTCGGACCCGGATATATGGGAGGCTTTTCAGGTAAGCGCCCTGGTCTCAGTCAGCGTCGCTATCCTAGCTACGTTCATCGGGTTTTGTACGGCCTATACTGATTACCGTTATAACTTTACCGGCAAGGCGTTGTACTTGTCTTTAGCACTATTGCCGCCGACGATCCCTCTTGTGATTATGGGATTAGCAATGCTTGCACTGCTGGCAAGAATCAACATGTCTGGTCAAATCCACTCAATTGTGGTCAGTCATGTGGTTTTATGTGCGCCATTTGCGATGGCTGTTGTCCGAATGCGGCTTGCCCAGATCAACCCGGATCTTGAGCCGGCGGCCTGGAATCTTGGTGCCTCACCGTGGCGGGCCATGCGCGAGGTTATCATCCCATTCTGTCGGCCTGCCATTGCATCCGCTTTTTGTCTGACCGCAGCTGTATCCTTCGACGAGTTTGCGGTAGCATGGTTTGTCTCCGGTTTAAACAAAACAGTTCCTGTTGTGATTCTGGAGATCCTCCAGGGAAATACTGACCCCCAGATTAATGCGATTGGATCTATTGTGTTTGCGATCTCAATGTCGCTTGTGGTGATCGCACAACTGATCTTTTTTCGAAAGACATCAGCGCCGACAACGACCGGTATTTAGACCTATGCCCGACACATCTGAAGCCCGCCCACTGGTCTCTTTTGAGGGGGTCACAAAACATTACGGCACAGTGGCGGCTGTACATGCTATGGATCTGGATATCTTTGCCGGGGAATTCCTCGCCCTGATGGGGCCATCGGGATGTGGCAAGACCACCTCATTGCGGATGTTAGCAGGACTTGAGGAGCCCACCGAAGGCGAGATCCGGCTTGATGGAAGGCGAATTAATGAGATCGACAGCGCCGACCGCGATACGCCAATGGTCTGGCAGAGCTTGGCCCTATTTCCGTTTCTTAATGTTCGACAGAATGTTGAGTTTGGCCTGAAGATGCGAAAAATTCCTCCTCGGGATCGTCAGCAGCGAGCCATGAACTGGCTCGATAGACTCGAGATCGCTGATCTTGCCGAGCGTGACATCAACCAACTCTCGGGCGGGCAGCGCCAGCGAGTTGCCCTGGCACGATCACTTGTGACCGAGCCACGCATTCTTCTTCTTGATGAGCCTCTCAGCGCGCTTGATGCCAACCTTGTCGTCAAAATGCAAGGCGTCCTTTCCCGCCTTCAAAAAGAACTGGGTATTACTTTTGTCTACGTAACCCATAGCCAGTCTGAAGCGTTTGCAATGTCAGACCGGGTGGTGATCATGAGCCAGGGCAGAATTGAACAGATTGGCTCACCGAAGACGATCTATCGCAACCCGACATCTCGATTTGTCGCAGACTTTGTCGGATCAAACAATATTTTCTCCGGCACTGTATCAAAAGAAGGTGCCACTCTTGAGGTTAATACCCCAGTTGGCTGCTTTTCCTGCTCACCTGATAGCGATGAGCAAACTTTCTCAATGGGCTCGACTCTCAACATGGTTGTCAGTGCGGACCTCGTTCAGATCTCTTTGACTACTCCCGAGACAGCAAACCAAGTTCGATGTCGGTTTATTAGCGAAGAATTTGTTGGCTCGATTGTGACAGTCTTTGCTGAATTGGAAAATGGAGCAGATTTCAAGGTTCAAGTACGCCAACGTGACCTTGCCGATCTTGGATTAAAAGCAGGCGCTGTCTTTTATGCATCCTGGAAGGCCACCGATGTCCATTTGATCAGCGAGTCAGCATGACCGAGCACCAGGGATACCTGCATGAGAATCCACCTGAGTTTGATCGGGACGCGCAAGGCCTGCTACTCGACAAAGGAATCGATATCATTCGGCAAGCAACTGGAGTCGCTCCTGTCGGATACCCCGCGAATCGACGCTCTACCCTACTACAAGGGCCCGGTAAGTTAAATGTGTGGCGTGTTGTGTCCCATGGCCCGCCGACAGCAAAACTACCGTCAGTAATTTTTAGTCACCCAAGAAATCATGAATCGACCTAAATTATGTTAGATCTGATTATAAGAAACGCGAGAATCCCTGATGAACCGACACTTTTGGATATTGCCTGTCGGGAAGGCCGCGTCGTCGAACGCGCTGCGCATATTGATAGCCAAGCAGAGACCGAGATTGACGCCAAAGGCTACCTCGTCAGCCCGCCTTTCGTTGACAGTCATTTCCATATGGATTCAACCCTGACCTATGGCAGACCCCGAGTCAACGAGAGCGGGACCCTACTCGAAGGGATCCGCTTGTGGGGGGAATTGAAATCAACTTTATCATCAGACGATTTCGAACAGCGCGCGCTCATGCTCTGTCGTTGGGCCGTAGCTAAAGGTAGTCTTGCGATCCGCTCCCATGTCGATATCAGCGATCCCTCACTGACGGCAGTACACGTACTGCTCTCAGTTAAAGAGAAAGTTAAACCCTGGCTGGATCTTCAATTGGTGGCCTTTCCTCAGGACGGGTTTTACAGGCACCCCGATGCCCAAAAGCAACTAGAGCAATCACTTGATCTGGGCGTCGATGTTGTCGGCGGTATTCCCCACTTTGAGCGAAGTTATGAGGAAGGGCGTCAATCAGTAGAGGCGTTGTGCCGCATAGCCGCTGACCGCGGTTTGATGGTTGATATGCATTGTGACGAAACCGACGACCCCTCATCGCGCCATATCGAAACCCTCGCATCCACTTCAATGCAACTTGGAATGCACGGCCGGGTCAGTGGCTCCCACCTAACCTCCATGCATTCTATGGATGACTATTTCGCCGACAAACTGCTGGGATTAATGCACGAAGCGCAAATCAATGCAATCGCCTGCCCACTGATTAACATTACCCTGCAAGGACGTAAAGATACCTACCCGAAACGTCGCGGGATGACGCGGGTAAAAGAGATGGTCGATAAGGGAATCAACTGTTCGTTTGGCCACGACTGTGTCATGGACCCCTGGTATGCTGCGGGCAGCCACGATATGCTTGAAGTCGCTCATATGGGACTCCATGTCGCGCAGATGACTGGAACGGCCCAAGCCCGTAGCGTCTACGATGCGATAACTGTTAACCCCGCCAGAGCGTTGAATCTTGTCAATTACGGCCTTAGTGTTGGATGCAATGCCGACATGGTGATCCTGCAGGCGGCAGACCCCATTGAGGCAATCCGTTTGCGGGCCACTCGGTTATTTGTGATTCGCCGGGGGAAGGTCGTCAGCAAAACGCCGGCGGTAAAAAGTGAGGTCGAGATGCTGGGCGCAACCCAGCAAATAACTTTTGCGCAAACTGAAATCCCCTGACGCGGGGGTATCAGTGAAAGCTCAACCCGCGGCCTGACCTTTTGCCTCGCAAATTTTGGCAACTGCCTTTTGCAGGCGTACCAGTCCCTGATCGATATCGTCTTTTGGAATAATGAGTGACGGCGCAACACGCAATACGTTGGCGCCAGCGACCAGAACAAACAGGCCTTCATTTTGAGCGGCCTGCATAAAATCCCGAGCCCTGCCGGTCCATGGCTCAGCGAGCACACAGCCTATCAGTAATCCCATGCCTCGAACCTGCTCAAATACCCCGTATTGCTGACCAATCGCGAGGATTCCCTCCTCAAGCCGTTGACGCCTCTCGCTAACCCCTGTTAACACAGCTGAAGCACTAACAATATCCAGGACCGCATTAGCCACTGCACAACCCATCGGGTTGCCACCCCAGGTGCTGCCGTGGGTGCCGACAGCTAGTGACGCTGCTACTTTGTCGCTCGTCAAGGTAGCTGCAATTGGAAAACCACCGCCCAGCGCCTTGGCCGTGGTTAAAAGATCAGGGATGACATCGAATGCCTGGTAGGCATATAGCGAACCAGTTCGGCCAACTCCCGTCTGGATTTCGTCCATGATCATCAGCGCCTGATACTGGTCACAAAGTTCCCGTATCCGCTTGAGAAATTCTGATTCAGCGGCTATTACCCCACCTTCTCCTTGTATCGGCTCGACAATTACCGCGCAGACATCGCTGTCGAAAGCATCTTCAAGCGCCTCTATGTCATTGAAAGGAAGATGCTGAATCCCGCCGGGCAAGGGCCCGAAGCCCTCTCGGTAACTTTGTTGTCCACCCGCGGTTACAGTAAAAAGCGTGCGTCCATGAAAGGCGTTATCAAAAGACAGGATTCGACACTTTTTCTCGCCAAAATGGTCAAAGGCAAAACGTCGGGCAAGTTTTAATGCCGCTTCGTTAGCCTCTGCTCCAGAGTTGGAAAAAAACACCTTGTCGGCAAAGGTTAGTCCAACCAGTTTTTTTGCCAACAGCAGGGCCGGTTCCGTCACAAGAACATTGGCAGTGTGCCAAAGCTTGTTAGCCTGTTCCGTGAGGGCCTCAACCAACGCCGGGTGGGCGTGGCCCAGCGCATTTACTGCGATCCCGGCTGCGAAATCAATGTACTCCCGCCCGTCCTGATCCCATAGCCGAGATCCAGACCCTCGAACCGGAATCATCTGTGCAGGCGCGTAGTTCGGCATCATATATGTGTCGTACCAGCCTCGCTCAATGCTGCTCATTGATCAACCCTTCCATGACTTTAATAAAATGAGGTTCAATTCTAACCACGACACGGTGAAAACTCACCACCCGAAGATCATTCTGACTTTGCGACTTGAAACCCCCGGTACATCAGACTGATTTGAAACACCGATACAGGCCGCACCACTGCGACTTTTCGATTGAATTCCTTTTTTGATGACGATACCACTCGATCAGGCCTTAGGAGGTTGCTAGAATGCGTATCCCGTGATGACGATTTCTCGTTGCCGGTCCAACGCTGTGTTCCACACTACCTATATTCCAAACGGTCTTGTATGAAAAAAGAAACCTCTTCCGCTGTTCGCGCAGATGCTACCCGGGCGATCATTTCCGGACGTTCGTCTTTCAGTCATCACGGTGTCGTCAATACGCCGGTCTATCATGCCTCGACAATTCTGCACCCCAATGTCGAGTCATTTGAAAAACGCCATGACTCGAAAACGGGTGATCGACGAAAAGTCATCTATGGCTTACTAGGCACTCCGACGAGTTTCGATCTGGAAGAAGCGATTGCAGACCTTGAGGGGGGGTACGATGCCCTTCTCACCCCGTCTGGACTGGCTGCGATCAATATCGCCTTGCTGGCGTTTTTGCGCCCCGGGGACCATGTGCTGGTAGCGGATTCGGTTTATGCATGGACCCGATCCTTTAGCGATCAGATGTTGTCCGATCTGGGTGTTGAAGTTCAGTACTACAACCCATTAGTTGGTGCAGATATCGCATCGCTTATCCGGCCGAAAACACGAGTCATTTTTCTGGAATCTCCCGGCTCATACACCTTTGAGGTGCAGGATATTCCTGCGATCACAAAGGTCGCACGGGAGCATCAGGTAACAACCATCCTCGATAACACCTGGGCAACACCGCTATTTTTCAAATCATTTGAGCACGGGGTTGACGTATCTGTCCACGCGGCTACTAAATACTTATCTGGCCACAGCGACGTCATGATGGGGGCAATCGTCTGCAACGAGGCCTCCTGGGGGGCCGTGCACCGTACCCACAAGTTGTTCGGGCAATGTGTCGGGCCAGACGATGCCTACGCCACCCTGCGCAGTGTACGAACCCTGCCAACCCGGCTGCGGGCACATCAGGAGCAAGGTATCGCGCTTGCCACGTGGCTCGAAGGTCGTGACGAAGTCGCCGAGGTGTTACACCCTGCGCTCCCGAGTCATCCCGGACACGAGATATGGCAACGCGATTTCCTCGGAGCATCCGGTCTTTTCAGTATTATCCTCAAACCTCAGCCTCGCCAAGCAATTCTGGATATGGTGAACAATCTTGAACTTTTTGGGATAGGGGCCAGTTGGGGGGGCTATGAAAGTCTGCTGATTCCTGTGTATCCTGAAAAACACCGCAGCGCCGTTCCGTGGAACTCATCGGGTCAACCCCTGCGTATCCACGCGGGTCTTGAATCGCTCGATGATCTTATCGTCGATCTTGAGGCGGGTTTGGGCCGGCTTAGCAGGTGAACTTGTTTGGCTCCGTAATCCAAGGTGACGCCGATGCCCCTAGACGAAACGTTGAAACCCGAGTGTGAAACCTTCCTTTCACAGTTTCGCTCACTCCTGCTTGGCACGCTCAACCTCGAAGAAGAAGTGGATTTGAGTTACGCGCCATTTGTTGATCACCACGACTCTTTTTTCATTCTGACCAGCCAGTTGTCTTCGCATACCGCCAACCTTAAACAACGTGGTAGCGCCACGATATTTTTTATCGAAGATGAATCCACCTGTGACGAGATCTACGCCCGGCGCAGGTTGTGTTTTCGATGCGAGGCCTTATCCCATAGCCGAGACAGCGATACCTGGAAAACTCTTACCCCACTGTTTTTTGAACGTTTTGGCCAGATCATCGAAACATTGACCTCTTTGCCGGATTTCGAGCTGTTTCAACTGGCGCCATCTGGTGGTCGCTGGGTAAAGGGCTTTGGAAAAGCCTTTGATTTTTGTGGACGTGTGGAACGAGATGCCGTCCATCTAAGTCTCGCCAAAGGCCAGGACCTAGTTGGCTAACTGTCGTTCCTGCGTTTTACAGGTCGTTTGCGTTTTACCCCGGTGGTGCGATTTGCTTTAGCCTTATCTTTAGGTGCGGTCCGCGTGGAAGCAGGTGAGGAAGGCAATTGCCTACTGTGGAGCGTGCCGCGCCCCATTTTCATTCCTGCCAGGCGATAGAGTCCATTCTGTTGTGACCGCTGAAGCTCCAGATGCTGGCCACTTTTCAACTCGCGACTCAGCCGGAACGAGCCGTAGCGCACCCGCACCAGGCGACTGACAGTGCAACCCACGCTCTCCCACATGCGCCGGACTTCACGATAACGCCCTTCTTTGAGGACCACGCTATACCAGTGGTTGGTGCCACTGCCAGGTTGCGTGCGAATCGACTCAAACCGGCACAACTCGCCGCCCAGAAGAATGCCTTCACTCAACCGACGCAAATTAGTCGGATTCACCTGGCCACGGACCCGGCAGCGGTACTCTCGCTCGATTTCCTGGGAGGGATGCATCAAACGATTCGCTAATTCTCCATCGGTGGTAAAAAGCATAAGGCCCGAGGTATTAAAATCCAACCGCCCAACCGAAACCCAGCGCTGCCCGCGAAGCCTGGGCAATACATCAAAAACCGTTGGCCTGCCTTGCGGGTCCTGCCGGGAACAAATCTGGCCCACTGGTTTATGGTAAAGCAGTGCCCGCGAGCTGGCCGGCGAAGCGGCGTTCAGCTGAATCCTTCGACCATCTACAAGCACACGGGACTGGACACCGACCTGTTGCCCGATTACTGCCACTTTTCCGTCAACCTCAACCCGGCCATGACGAATCCAGTCTTCTATCTCCCGCCGCGAACCCAAACCAGCGTGGGCGAGCATCTTCTGGATTCGTTCAGCCAAACTCGTGACTTGAGGCGACCCGCGAAATTGGATCTTCCTCGTCAGGGTCGCCAATGGATTCGGTGCTGGCTGCTTTGGTTTCAGTTTCAGTTTCAACAAGCGACTGGGTGCGATCAGTTTCTGGCGACTCCTCAACCGACCCCTGATCAGTCGTGGCACCCTGATCTGGGCCAGAAAAGTCTGAATCCGGATCGCCATCATCGCCGGACTTATCAACGGGTGCCGTGATCGATACCGGCATCTCGATGCCCAGCTCGCGAGCGATATCGGCTAGTTCCCGCTCATCTTCCAGGTTAGGTAATGATGTCAAGGACTGCAGTCCGAAATATTCCAAGAAAGCCGAGGTAGTGACATACAGGGCCGGATGCCCAGGCACCTCACGAGTACCGGACTGGCGCACCCACTCCCGGTCGAGCAAAGAGCGCATGATTTCGGTCGTCACCGTGACTCCACGTATATCCTCGACATCACCCCGGGTAACCGGCTGGCGATAAGCAATAATCGCGAGAGTTTCCAATAGAGCACGAGAGTACCGCGGTGGTCGGGTCTCCCGGAGCGTGCGCAAAGCCGAGGCATACTCGGCGCGAGTCTGAAAACGAAAGCCGCCGGCCACCTCAACAAGTTCGACCCCCCGGTCGGAGTAGTGAATCCTGAGCTGCTCTAATGACGACCGTATTTCATTGGCTCGCTCACGGCTGGCCTGACCCGGGAAAAGGGTCTGCAAATCGCGGATATCCAAGGGACGCTCTGCCGAGAACAAGGCCGCCTCTACGGTATGAATAATTTCGTTCTTATGGTTCATGTACTCTTGACTTTGACGTGGATTGGGGCAAAAGGTCCATTCTGGGTGACTGCCAGCACGTTATCGCGGACCAATTCGAGTACTGCAATAAAGCTGACGATCAGCCCTTTGCGGCCTTCGTCTGGGTTGAAAAAATCTTGCAGAGATACATACTCCCCGCTTCGGACCCGCTCCAGGATCTGAGTCATCCGCTCACGAACCGAGAATGTTTCGGGAACCATCTGCAGGTGTTCGCGGCGCGCTGCAGATAACATCGCAGATCGCATCGCTGTCACCAGATCTTGGAGGTCGACCTTAGTCTCCTCTTTAGGTGGATCGGGATCCTCGACTCGTGCGTAGACAAGGTAAAGATCACGCTCCACCCGCGGCCGATCGTCAAGGTTCTCCGCAGCGTTTCGGAAGCGCTCGTACTCCTGAAGACGCTTGATGAGGGTCGCTCGGGGATCTTCCTCTTCTTCCTCACCTGGTCCTGGGCGGGGCAACAGCATCCGCGACTTGATCTCCGCCAGCATCGTTGCCATCACCAGGTAATCGGCCGCAAGATCCAACTGCATCTGCTGCATCAGCTCAATATAGTGCATGTACTGACGGCTAATATCGGCCATTGGCAGATCAAGAATATCGATATTCTGTCGACGGATAAGGTGTAATAACAGGTCGAGCGGACCCTCAAAGCCCTCTAAAACGACTTCTAGAGCCTCGGGTGGGATATACAGATTCTCGGGCCACTGGTCGAAAGCCTTACCCCCGACAATAGCGCGTGCACCAGCTCCCAGATCCGCCTCGGAGGTTCCGCTTGCAGGCACCTCACTCACTGGTAAAGGGTACCCACTACCGTACGCACTTCATGGATAGTCTCCTCTGCGGCGTGCCTTGCGCGCTCGCAGCCAGACTCGATAATCTCACGCACCTGCTTGGGGTTTTGCTCAAAAGGCCGAGCCCTGTCACGAAGAACAGATTGCTCCTTAAGGATCGCCTCCAACAATGGCTTTTTACAGTCGACGCAACCTATGCCAGCGCTGCGGCAACCGCTCGCCAACTCAAGACGCTGCTCTTGGTCAGTATAGATGCGATGTAAATCCCATACCGGGCACTTGTCTGGGTCGCCAGGGTCATGACGGCGCTGCCGCGCTGGATCCGTGGGCATAGTCATCAGTCGGGCACTTACCCGCTCAGGCTCGTCGCGCATCTGAATCGTATTGTTATAAGACTTTGACATCTTTTGGCCGTCCAGGCCCGGCATCTTTGCCGCTGGCGTCAGAAGCGCCTCCGGCTCGGGCAGAATCTCTCGACCACCACCATCGAGGTACCCCACTAAACGCTCGCGGTCCTGCGGTCCTATATTGCCAGACGCTCCTAACACTTGAAGCGCCTCCTCCCGGGCCGAACTAACACCTTCCTGAAGCCACTGACGTCGCAAGCTTACAAATTGCTTGGCTGATTTCTTTCCTAGCTTTGCCAGCGCCTCGAGAGCCTTTTCTTCAAAAGCAGCGTCACGCCCAAATATATGATTAAACCGCCGGGCAATCTCACGGGTGAGTTCTACGTGTGGCACCTGGTCTTCGCCCACCGGCACCCCGGTGGCACGGTACATCAGAATATCAGCGCTTTGCAGCAAGGGGTAGCCCAAAAAGCCATAAGTTGCCAAATCACGATCATTCAGCTTTTGTTGTTGGTCTTTGAAGCTCGGGACCCGCATAAGCCACCCCAGGGGCGTCACCATAGACAACAGGAGATGTAACTCGGCATGTTGGGGTATCCGGGACTGAATAAATAATGTTGCCTTTTCCGGATCTACCCCTGCTGCCAGCCAGTCGATGAGCATTTCCCAGACATTAGCGTCCATCACCCCCGGCTCTTCGTAGTGGGTTGTCAGCGCATGCCAATCGGCTACGAAAAAAAAGCACTCGGATTGATTTTGTAGCGCAGTCCAATTCTTGAGGACCCCGTGGTAATGCCCCATATGTAGCCGGCCAGTGGGTCGCATCCCGGACAAGATCCGCCCGGATTCAGATTCAGATGGCATCGCGGGGTTCAACAAATTTTCTACCGGTCAAAAGGAGTGATCAGAAAATAGATCCGGCTAAGGCGCACGATGCGCCTGTGTGATTGTACCTGATCACTCGAGCACAAGCCTCAAAAGCCGACACTAAATGACCATTTGAGTCTAGGATTTCGAGCCAAAACTTAAACTTCATTAATACTTGATGCTCAGCTGGGGCCTAGACCGGCCCAGATATATGGCGCAGATCCGATCAGGATATTTGACAGTGCGAGGCGAATTGTAAGGATCCTATCTTCTTCAGTCGCTGATCGGAGCAGGCCCTAAGGCAGTCGCACAGTCTGCGCCCACCCGCCATACCCATGTCGCCCTCAATTTCTGCCAGCGGTTCAAGCACAAATCGCCGCTCAAACATTCGGGGATGTGGAAGCGTAAGGTCGTCGGTCTGCAGCACCGTCTCATTATATAAAAGCAGATCCAGATCAATCAGTCTGGGGCCAAATCGCTCACCGAGCCGAACCCGTCCTTGCTCAGTTTCGATCCGCAACAACTGCTCAAGCAGTTCGCCAGGCTCAAGCGACGTGTCAATACGGGCGACTGCATTAAGAAAGTCTGGTTGTGCGCTCAGTCCGACCGGAGCGCTTTGGTAAACCGAGGAAACCGCCGCGAGCTCAACCCCAATAATATGAGCCAATGCATCGAGTGCGTCTTGAAGCGCCGCCGCAGGATTACCAAGATTGCCTCCCAGGCCGACCCAGGCAGAAACCGAAGAGTCGGATTCAATCATGTGCTCTGCTTGCTTTGCTCTTTAGATCGTTTTCGCGGGCGGCGTGGTTTGTTTCGTGCAGGTCCCGAGTTAAGCGCTTTTATCATCTCTTGTTGTTGGGGTACGCTATGTTCCTGAATTTGAGTCCACCACTGTGCCAAGCTTTCGGACACTTCGCCAGCACTGGCGCGCAACACCAAAAAATCATAGGCTGCACGAAACCGCTTGTTCTGCAACAGCCGATGGATAGTGCGGGGCCGCCGACTCTCAAGACGCCCTTGCAGTTCCCAAATTTCATATACGACATTGCTGACCCGTCGGGGGATCGAAATCCGCTGGCTCTCTCTACCTATTACCGCCACCGCGGCTTGCTGCAGGGCCGGATAAGCCGCTACCCCATGACCCATTCGGCGCTCTCGCTCCAGACACACAGCTCGCCACAACAATCCGGCAAATAAAAAAGCCGCAATAACCGGCTTTCCTTGTTGTACGCGCTTATCGGTATTCTTAAGAACCCGACAAACCAACCCGGTACCCGGCGCGAGGTCAGTATCTGTAAAAGTGCGTTCTGCTTCAGGAAACAGCTCAGCAAAAATACCAAGATGGCGAAGCAGATTGAATAGATCCAACGCATGCCCGTGGTGGAACATTTTCAGAATTTCATCAAAAAGGCGTGCGGGTGGTACGTGTCGAAGCAGGTAGGCATTTTGTGCGATTAGTCCTTCAATGCCTTTTGCAAAAACCAGGTCGAGCTTAGTCTTAAAGCGAGTCGCCCGCAGCATGCGCACTGGGTCCTCATTGAATCGCTCCTGGGGATCCCCAATGAAACGCAAACGACGCTCATGAATATCGTCGAACCCACCGACATAATCAAAAATAGTATTACTTCCCGGGTCATAATAGAGCGCATTAACAGTCAAATCACGTCTTAATACATCCTCCTCTCGAGTGCCGAACACGTTGTCGCGCAGTATTCGGCCATGCTCGTTCAACATCGAGTCATCGTTTTCATCAGAGTCGGGCTTGGCCCGATAAGTTGATACTTCAATAACCTCCCGCCCCACTCGCACGTGCGCCAGTCGAAAGCGCCTACCGATCAACCGTGCCCGGCGAAATACTTGCCGAACCTCATCAGGCAAAGCATCGGTCACAACATCAAAGTCCTTTGGGCGCTGCCCAAGCAGCAAATCGCGTACACAGCCGCCGACCAGTTCGGCCTGGTAGCCGGATTGCTGCAATGTACTGACCACGGTGCGCGCACCAGGGCTGATGCTTTTCTCGGATAGCCCGTGCTGCGATGAGGCTATCACAATGGGTTGCAGATTCCCGGGATGATGCCTTGCCGGGTTTTTGACAGCTGACTTCGGTGATGGTTTATTCAAAAGGAGCCTGTGTGACAGTGCACCCTTTCGCAGGGTGAACAAAAAATTCTGCGCACCAAATCGATACGCACTTAAGGTGCCTATGTTAGCATCGCGCTGCGCGTTCAGCGCTATGTGCTCCCTTCGTCTAGCGGTTAGGACGCTGGCCTCTCACGCCGGAAACAGGGGTTCGATTCCCCTAGGGAGCGCCAATTTCTCAATGACTTAGGCTCCGGTTAGCTTTATTTGAGCCCGCCCGAAAGTCTTACCCTCCTGCTGCGGTTATAAAATATCCCAAGCAATGGAATTAATTCCCCACGAACTATCCATGCTATCGGCAACAGGACTGGTAGCGCTCAGTTTTTTTACCTCTATGTTGACGGCAGCAATAGGGATTGGTGGCGGTCTGCTCATGCTCACGGTGATGATGTCTTTTCTGCCACCCATTGTCGTTTTACCCGTTCACGGAGTGATTCAACTGGGTTCCAACGGCGGCCGGATGGCACTGATGCGCCAACATGTCGATTGGCAGATATGGGGGTTCTTTGCCATAGGCTCGATTCTTGGAGTCATCTTAGCAGGCCAGATTTTCATTAACCTTTCACTGGAGGTATTGCGAGCCGTATTGGGACTCTTTGTACTTTATGCTGTTTGGACCCCAAAACTACGGCCATCCGATATTTCGATTAAAGGCTATACGCTGGTAGGAGTAGTCACGACCTTCATCACGATGTTCGTTGGAGCCACTGGGCCTTTGGTCTCTTCTTTTCTTTCGCCCGAAAAATTAGGTCGCGAGCGGGTGGTTGCTACTTTGGCTGCCTGCATGACCATCCAACATGGCCTCAAGGGTGTAGCCTTTGGGGTTATTGGTTTTTATTTCCAGCCCTGGATTCCTATAATTGCCGTCATGATCGCAAGTGGGTTTTTAGGCACTTTGCTGGGCCGCCGAATTCTTAAAGGATTGCCTGAGCAATTATTTTCCCGATTGCTTCGCGTTGTCCTAACGCTTTTGGCAGGACGTCTTCTCTATCTCGCCCTGGCGACATAGGGATATGACTGCGGATCCGCTATTCGCTTTGGTGAGCAGAAGATTTGACCCTGGGATTACCTCGACATCGGAGAATTGTTAGCAATGACTGAAACACAGGTTGTATTACTCGGTACCGGCTCCCCTATTGCCGATCCAGAACGTTCCGGTCCAGCACTTGCTGTGGTGGCTGCGGACAAACCTTACCTGGTTGATTTTGGCCCTGGTGTAGTCAGACGCGCGGCGGCGGCCCATGGCAATGGAGTCGATGCATTGCAAGTAACGAAATTAGAAACGGCTTTTCTTACTCACCTGCACTCTGACCATACCGCCGGCTTTCCAGATCTGATACTGACTCCTTGGGTACTAGGCCGCAAGAAGCCTCTACAGGTTTATGGGCCGCCTGGCCTTTCACAAATGACCGGTCATATTCTTGACGCTTATGAAATGGACAAGGAAATACGCGTCTGCGGTCTGGAGCCAAGCAATCCACAAGGCTATGGAGCCACCGCACATGAAATCGGTATTGGTGACTGCTACAGTGATGACAACATAAGGGTTGAGGCGTTCAAAGTAGACCATGGCGAAGGATGGCTGGCGTTTGGGTATCAATTTTTCACTGCTGATCGGCGCATCGTTGTGTCTGGCGACACGGCGCCATTGGATTTGGAAGTCGAGCAATGGAAGGGATGCGACGTATTGGTTCACGAGGTTTATTCTTCATCGGGCCTTCTCAAGCGGCCGCCTGAGTGGCAGAAGTACCATAGCCATATGCATACCTCTGGCGCTCAATTAGGTCGAATCGCAAAACGGGTTCAACCCAAGATACTGTTACTCACTCACATCCTCTGTTGGGGCGGCTCCGAGGAAGAGTTACTCGATGAGATCGCCTCGGAGTACGATGGCGAAATAATTTTAGGGCACGACCTGGGCGTTTACTGAAGATTCTTCTTGGCATGCGCTATGGCGAATAATGTGTATCATCAACATGCAATAACTCTTGTGCACCGGCTTTGTTGTCGGTTTATATTTTGTGAACAGTTTCTCCCTCAAAAACGGTTTGTAATACTTGAGTAGATGCAATCTCGTCCTGCGAGATCTCGTAAAGATTGCGATCCAATACAATGAAGTCCGCAGACTTGCCTTTGGCAAGAGTGCCGATATCATTTTCGAGGCGCAATGCCCTAGCGCCATTGCTTGTAAATAAAGGGAGAGCCTCATCCAGTGAAATTTTTTGATCAGGGCCAACAGAACCGTCGTATGTTCCATGTGGGTGACGCCGGGTCAACATTCCGGCTAATCCGATCCATGGGTTGGCGTCCGGAGCGGCTGCAGGCCAATCGGAACCATAAGTGATTTCGGCTCCAGCATCGAGTAGTGTCTTAATGGGGTGACACCGATGGACCCTCTCCTGACCAAGTACATCGATCTGAACGCTTGTGACCGGATTGGGAAACCATAATTTTGGGGAAACTTCTGCAATCGCATCCAGTTCACGAAAGCGAGGCATATCAGCTTTGCGTACAAATGTTGTATGTGCGACCTCATGGCGAATACCCGAGTGCCCGTTAGTCACACGGGTAGCTGCGATTCCATCCAAAGCAGCCTGTACCGCTCGATCACCCACTGCATGCATCTTGACAGTTAATCCAGCCTCATCCATCTCAGTTATTTGCTTCTCGAGTGCTTTGGGCGTTATCCGCAGCAGTGCTTCCGGGTCATGCTTAGCGGGATCGTAATTGACACAACAGCACGGGATGTACGGATCAATAAAAGCGGCTGTTCGGCTTGGTGCCACACCATCCAGGAACAGTTTACACCCGTCAGGATGATGGCGTTCTGTGCGATATTGCTGTTGCAGGCGAAGAACATCTTCGATTTGCAGTATGTCATTGCTAACCGGAGAGCTGCGAGCAATGTGACTGAACACGTGCAGTTTCAATCTATTACTTTTGTCCGCGCGAGAATAAGCATCCAATTCCTTTTCAAAAGCCATTGGCTCTTTAAAGGCTGTAATTCCGTACGAATGAAAATTGTTCACCATGTACTGAATGGCCCGTTTGCGATCTTGATCAGTTAACGGGTTAAGAATTCGTACCAGTCCCATTGCTGATTCATGCAAAAGTCCAGTTGGATTGCCCTGGTGATCCCTGACAATTGTGCCAAGCGGCGGATCCGGAGTATCCGGCCCAATCCCGGCGAGCCTTAAAGCTGCGCTGTTAGCCCATCCACTGTGTTTGGTTACATCACTGAACAAGACTGGGTGTTCTGGAACCAGGCGATCAAGGAACTGACGAGGTGTTTCCTGCAATTCATCGGATAATTGGGCGAGGTGCTCTTGTCGCCAGGGTCCTCCAATCAACCACTGATCCTTGGGCGCATTGACAGCCCGAGCAAGTAGCATGTCGCTGATCTCATCCAAAGTTGCCTGGTAACCGACAAAGCACTCGAATAGATCGCGCACGGCACCCCATAACGCATGCACGTGACTGTCAATCAATCCCGGCATAACAAATTTGCCTTCCAAATCGAAAATTTCTGTATTTGGTCCCCGAAGGTCTGCAAGGTCAGATCCGTCGATACCGAGACCTAGAATCCTACCGTCGGAGACTGCTAACGACGATGCCCAAGGCCGATCATCAAGCATGGTCCTGATGCGGCCATTGACCCAGATTGACTCTGCAAAATGATTCACGAGTAGACTCTAAATGTAAGCGCTTGCGGATTTGTTGATAATAATCGATGAACCCACAACGCATCAGGACTAAATGCTCTCAAATGCCTCTCACTCTTTAGGTTACGGTATTTAGGTTAAAGGGGTAATGCCACCGGGGTAACTGCCGGTCTAAAATAAGGATGCATGGATCTTCCTGCTGGCAGGTGATCAAATAATAAGGGTATAAAGCACAAATTTTAGAAAGATTGGTCGGTTGTAGCGGGTTGTACTAATTTTCTGGCCAATTTCCACCTTCATCAGGAGTTGCAAGATCCAAAGGTTTTACCGGTAGGCATGAAGACTAATTTTTCAGTAAGCATAACCAAACAGTTAGCCGGTGGTATTGGCCTGCTTTTTTCCTGTTTTATCATTTACTCGATTACCATTGCACTGATAGACGAGGCGACAGTACGTTTTGTCGCCGTCGCCGTCGGTTTCGTGGTTGCCTTAATGGCAAATCCACTAGCAGACCAAATTAAAGCCAACCACTTGCGATCCCTTGGATGGGCGGTAGATGTGGTACTGGTTGCATCGTTCTGCTATTCGACCTGGTGGTTCTTTGAAATTAAAGAACAACTCTGGACTGGGTTCTATATTGGAACTCCCGAGAATTTGTTCGCTGGGGCGTTGGGGTTATTAGGCGTACTTGAGGCAACCCGTCGGGCCTGGGGTTGGTCTTTGATCATACTTGCGGTTTGTTTCGTTTCCTTTGGTTTTGCTGGGCCCCACCTACCTGGAGTTCTGCAGCATTTTGGAATGGACCTGAGCAATTTCATGCAAATTGCGTGGTACTCCTTCGATGGAGTCTTCGGCCGCGTTACAGGACTGGTTTTCAACACTGTTCTGATTTTTTTGATTCTTGGCGCAATGCTGAATCAGACCGGTGCTGGAGATAGCCTTATCAGGATATCTACCGTGCTCACGTGTCGTATCCGCGGCGGTGCTGCCCATGCAGCAATTGTTGCCAGCGCGTTGTTCGGCATGATGAGCGGTTCGGTTGCAGCGAACATAGCTGGGACTGGTGTTTTTACTATTCCAATG
>Ga0206683_10001085_pt1 | contig 19121 bp, 43 predicted proteins | sample M280m12015metaG_FD_155483 | JGI IMG/M metagenome (GOLD analysis project Ga0206683, IMG submission 155483) | Ammonia-oxidizing marine archaeal communities from Monterey Bay, California, United States - M2 80m 12015 | ecosystem: Environmental > Aquatic > Marine > Intertidal zone | place: USA...
GTGATACGGAAGAAGTATACAACTCAGATAAGCATTCTTTCTGTGACCGATGTGAAGGTCAGATAGGAAGAGTTTTTCCTGAGTCTGAATTGGAAGGTACAAACAGGCAAGTAGATAATGGTTTGCATGTTTGGGCACAAGGTTATTATGGTGGCTTTTGGGATACTATGTCCTTTATGGGTGAAGGTCCAAAAGACTTTACTCTTTGCCATGATTGTTGTGTTTGGTTATCTAATGAAATCCCAGCCTTGGCTAAGGAAGCTAAGGGAGGACATGGCTTTGGGGGTAATACCCAAGAAAGGTGTTGTGAATATGCCTTTGATTGGGATGATCCTGAACGACATAATAGAGAGGCAAGCTAATGTCAGAAACAGAACGTGAAGCATGGCGCATGGAGTTTACCTTTGAGTTCCAGGATAAGGAAGAAGCAGAAGAGGTTTTTAAAGCTTTTGCTGATTCTCTAGAAGAAATGAAGTTTACTCACTGGTCAGCAAAGATGTTTAAAGATGCTGAGATGCAAAAGGCTTTAGCAACTTTCAGGGAGAATAAAGAAGAGATTCTCGCTAGTCTGCCTGAGGAAGTAGTTGAGGCGTATTATCCAGATAGGAGAGGCGTGTACCAAAAAATAGAAGAGAGGCATTTATCAGTAGTGCCAGAATTGGAAGTGGACAATGAATAATCTGCAGAAACGACAGCAGTCATTTCCAGATGGAAAGAAATGTTGTCAACCACCTGATACAAGTAATCTGGCTAATGAAGTAGTTGGTCAGTTTATCCTAAACGCTTGGAGTAACTCACATATGATGTCAGATAAAGACTTTGAGAAAGTAGCAGAAGCTAAGGCTTCTTATGATTCTCATCTTGAGAATGTAGTCGAACTTATGGCTATGGAAGATCATGATGATCAAATGGATACCTTGGAAGGTATGGTATTGAGTCTAGATCAAAGAAGGACATTTGATATCTGTTTCGGTACTGGTGGGCCTGCGTACCATCTGATTGTAAACACTGATAATGGTCCTAATGCAGATATTATTAGTATGTCTTTTGAATACCATGATTGGTTTTACAAGAAGGTGTTTCCAATCGTTCAAGGAACGGATGATTGGGACCATTGGTATGACTTCGTTATGTCATTTTATGATCCGAATGAGATTGGAGAACTGCTGTGAGTTTTACTATTGATGAGTTGAAACTGACGACTGATAGTCAGTCTAACCCTATTTGGTATGTTGAAGATGAGACTAGGGCTATCAGTTTACATCCAGAGCAAGTGTGGATCGCTAGTGTGCTAGAGTTGGCTAGTGTCTTTGGTTGGAATACAGAGTTGGGCACTAATCAAGAATCTGTTTGGGATGGCAATCTAATGCCGGTACAGATTCCTATTAGAAAGGCAATGTGTACTAGGTGTCGTGGTAAAGGCACTATGGCTAATCCAGCGTTCAATGGTACTTCTATTGAATGGTGGATAGAGCATGGGGGTGCAGATTATCAAGATGATTTGAATGAATACATGCATGGCGATATGTATGATGTTCTATGTGAATACAATTGTTATAAAGGAGTAGCATACGCTGCAGATTGGCAAAGAGTTATTGATCTTTACCACGCATACGGTGAAGAGGAAAAAGCCAATAAGTGGATGAATGAGATCTATTACAATGTTCTTATGGATTGGTATGAAGGTAGAGAAGCAGAATTGTCAGAACGAGCATACTTTGATAGGGAGTGGGCAATATGAGTAAGGCAAGACAGATTCGTCCGGGAATGAGAGAGATTGAAAATCCTACATGCACAGTATGTGGATTGGGATCAAAAACTACAGTTGATTGGTTGCAGTATCTTGTATGGCAAGGTGGTGGATTAATTCAAACAGCATTTCCTAACATGTCTGCTGGGCAGAGAGAAATGATGATAAGCGGAACGCATCCGTTTTGTTGGAAAGAAATGATGGGAGAAGATGATGAATCGTAAGTATTGTCATGATTGTGAACTTCATTGGGATACTACCAATGATGGTCACGTTTGTAACAATGTTCTTGTTAGAGAACAAGATAGCCCTGATGTTGCCATAGCAACATGGAGTTTCTTAGATCAAGAAGCAAGAATGAAAGTCTGGGACGCTAACTGTAATACAGTTTATGGCGATAATCCTACGTTTTCTTCTAGTTGGTCGTTTGAGGCTTTCTGTTGTGCTCCAGGTCACATGATTGCTAAAGCAATGAACTTGCGAGAGGATGAAATCTTTGAAGAGATTTATGATAAAGATCCTATGCAGCAGTTTACATATGAAGCCTTTGATATTCATGATGAAGAAAACATGAAGCAGAGGCAAGAGCAGTTTGAAGACAGGGACCGTAAGGTTTCTGAATTGGAAGAGATAGCATCATTTTATGATGAAGAAGAATCTTTCTTCAAAAGCTCAGAGATGGTATTGTAATGAGTTTGACTTTGGAAGAGATTATTAGGGACTCTGCAATAAATATAGTGCATGGTGCTGAAGATTATCACAAGCCATCATTCAATTCAGAGCAAGAGAAATTGAATGCAATCGTAAGAACTTTGCTTCATGTTGAAGTGAAGAAAATCAGAGAGGGAAGTTAATGACAAGAGAACACGCATTGATTATTTGGAGATCATTGTCTGTCAGCCAACAAAAAGCTTTGTGGTTAGATAACTGCAAATCGGATCATTTTAGTAGAACGTGGACATTTGGTATGTTCGCAGCGTCTACTTCAATAATGTGGCAGGCTATGTGTAGAAACAACGACGAAGTAATGGAAGGCATATGATGTCATACTACGCTAATGTTTATGAACTGGATAGAGTTTATGGTGGTGATGAAGAAGGCGGTTGGTGGTTTACTACTTATACGCCTAGGGAAAGTCGTAAGTTTAATACTAAGCTTAGGGCCAGGATTGCGCTTGAACATATGTTGCAAGAGCGCCTTAATGTTAAGCCTGAATACGGATTGTATTCAGTAAACTACAATGGTGGAGTATTTAGTGGTCATGTAGAAGATAAAGAAGCAGAGTTTTCACCGAAAGGACCGATACATTATGCCTAAAAGTAATGGCGCTAAGATACAAGCATTGCTTCGACGCAATAGCATGAGAAGAAGAGCTGGTTATTTACAGAGGCTTAGGAAGGAAGGAAAGGTATAGTTATGGTTGGATTTACTGTTGAACTAGATCATATTGAAACAGGTGAACATAGTGCCAAAGGTATTTGCTGGGCACCGAATCTCAATGATGCTACGATGATTGATAAGCATACTCCTGGCTCTAAAAGGTGGCATGCTTATGATGATGATGGTATCCATTATTATTCAGGGTGGCTTACTGGTGAATGCTGGGAAGTTGTTTATGAATGGGCAGCCGCCTATGCTGGTGCTACTTTAATTAAAGATGGGCAGCACAAAGGAATAATAGGATGAGCGAACATCCTGATTGGAAACAGTTTAAGGCTGAAATGGAACATCAAGACTATCTTGCTGATCTTGCTGCAGAGCTTGATGAAGAAGAAGGTGGGAAAGAAGGAGTAGATGAATGATGACGATGAACTAGAAGTCCCAACAGGAATGGTAGATGTAACGAATGCTATAAGCATTCTTCACATCATATCCAGCATGATTGGCAACCATAGAAATAAAGGTGGTAACGATGTTCTCGTAAGGCTAAGAAAACTTGGCTTTACAGATGAGACATCGTTTTACTTATTATGGTATGCTCTTTGTGTAACCTATCAAGAAGTGGAGGACATAACAGCAGAAGGGTTTTCTGTGATACAGAGTTTAGGTGGTGAGATTCAAGATGTGTTTGATCATAGCCATATCTATCCGTCTTTATCGGAAGCATTGAGAACTGTAGTTTTCATTGATGATGACTACTACTTCGGAGAGATGAAACAGTCATGGAAAGATCATTGGAAAGCAAGGTACATGAAGTACTGGAGAAGTTATTTAGATAATCAAGATTCGTCCGTGCCGTATTTTAAGAAAGAGAACAATAATGCTAAGAATGTTGATTAGTCCCAGAATGTGGTTGGCAGTAACGTTAATGTTAGCTGGGTTTGCTATCATGGGTCCAGTAATGATTTTGATGGCATTGTTCTTTGTCGGATTGGCAGCGGTATGATAGGTTCTGATTGGCTAAAAGGAGAAGATGCCAGAATGGAATATGAAGTCATAGAAGACGATAGTGGTATAGATTGGGATGATCCTGCTATTATTGCTGAGGTTTTCGCACAAACTGATACTAAATTTGATAAGTTTTTAGACAAAGCTGCAGATATTCTCTTTCATGATGTAGTGTCTTATGTCGGTATCATTATTGGTGCTTCGTTATTTATTGTGCTATCTTGGCATGTTGTTAGGTGGATTCTGTAGTGGGAGCATTTGAAGATTTCTACATCGTGGAGTATAGGTATGCGGTAAAGGTCCCTATAAACCCCACTAACAGAAATTCAGTACAGACGGCAGTATCAACAGCAAATAGTATTTGCGAGAGAATACATGGGTTTAGACCTAACAACTGGTTTGCCCGCATTTTTAAGTACTCTACTAAGGAAGGTGTTATAGGCGTAGAAGAAGAGTATTTCTACAATCCTCATGGTGCAACTGTTAGGACTGTAGATCAGAATTGGGAAACACATCAAGAAATCATAGAAAAGGGAGAGAGTGAAAATGAGTGAAGTCACGGTTGAACTAGGTGAGCCAGAAGTAACGATTGATTATTCCACTTTGGCTGCAAGCCTAATGGAAGAAGCTCAAAGCTCAATTGAAGATATAGTTAATGAATGCATTGAACATTACATGCGATATGAGTTAGATCTATCGGATATGGTTAGCGACTATGTTCAATCTGAGATTGGCGAACAGATTGATTCACTGTTAAATGATGTAAGCCCGAATAATCTTTGCAGCCTAGGTCTAAGTTTCGAAAGCGCTGTTAGGACTTTATTGGTGCATCATATTGACATGAAGGAGGTACTGATTCAAAACATTGGGATTGAGAGTAGTGGTGGGATCGCTCAGTTGGTGCAGGATTCTTTGAAGAAGGAAATGGTTGTGAATATTTCCTTTGTTGATAAGGAGCCGGCAGAAGTTGTTGAGCAGGCTACTAATCTATTGCCAGGACCGGTTGATGAGATTAATACTAGGAGCGATAATGTATAGTAAGGAACAGATCAAGAAGGCATTCAAAGATGAGATCATTATGGACGATGGTCATACGTTGATGGCTCCAGAGTATTATGTGGGCTTTGATGTTGAGAAGATAACTGAAACACATAAGTCGGATTTGAGTAATCCGAAGTACACAATCTTTACTGATGGAGTTCCTGTAGAGGAAATGACAGCAGTTTACAATCTGGATTTTCTGCGGATGATTGTTCGTCAGTTAGATTTGGAGTGTAATGAAAACTATATGGGTAGGGGTTTTCAAGCCCATGAGTATTGTCGTAGACTAAGGGAGTTTGCTGGTGTCTCTGAATAGAGATTTAGAAGGTAGAAGGATCAAGCTAATGAGTTGTGATGATCCTTATACAAAACTAACCCAAGGAGATATGGGTACTATCAAGTATGTACATGTTGATGATTTATGGGGCGATGATTCTGTGAGTGTAAACTGGGACTCAGGGTCTACGCTAAGTCTCATTAGTGGTAGGGATGACTTTGTTATCCTTCCAGAAGGTGAAGAAGTGTAGTGATACATATTGGAGCAAGAGTTAAGGTCATTGATCAAGATATAACTGGGACTGTTGTTAGATATGATACTGGCAACAAGCTTGTTGTATTAGATGATGACAGAGATACGTGGCGTTTTGATATAGAGCCAGAAGGTGAAGAAGGTATTCTTGTTTACCGCCAATCGGAAGTTGAGGAAATCAATGGAAACTAAACTAGCAGGTTATTGTGGTGTGGATTCAGGCCAGATAATGGTCATTGATCCATGCTATGCATTGATGGATGAGTATGATGATATGGGTGGTAACTATCGTAGTGTGTGTAATATCACAACAAGTAAAGATGGTTACGGAGAGTTTCCACTACCTGCTAATGGTTATACTGGAAGTATTGGCGTAGCCACAACTAGTGGTTATGGTGATGGAAACTACCCGGTTTATGTCAATCTAGACAAGGAAGGCAGAGTAACATCTCTGTCGATTATATTTGTTCCCCATGATGACGACTTTATAGATGATGAGGATGAAGATTATGCCTAACTGGTGTACTAACATATTGAGTATTTGTGGACCGCCTTCTGAGATTGATGGTTTCATAAATGTTGTCAAGACTGGCAGTGAAGATGAGACTGATAGTCAAGGTCAAGACTACGCTATTCTTGAGCGTCTGTATCCTATTCCAGATGCCCTAAAAGATCTGCCTTCTAGGTTTGGCAGTATTGCTGATGATGATCCAGATAAAAATCAGAAATTGAAGAACGTGGAAGACTATGGGGCAGTAGATTGGTATGATTGGTGTAATGCCAACTGGGGTACTAAGTGGGCTGATTGTCATACCGAAAAGGTTTCCGAAAATGATTGTTTCCCAAGCGGGTCAGACAATAATCTAAAGAAGGTTATGTTTAGATTTGATTCTGCATGGGCGCCACCACTTGAAGGATTTAATACTATTGCTATGCTGTTTCCAAAGTTGGTGTTTGACCTTAGATATGAAGAGCCGGGTATGTGTTTTCAAGGCTTTAGGGTCTGGGGTAATGGTGAGGTACAGCATGAAGCAGAGATGGAATATATGATGAGTGGCGAGATAGCCTACGATAATATTGATTGGGAATATGATAGTTATTGTCAGGGCGATGGCCTAGGAGATGAGGAAGAATAATGGCTGGGAACTACCCTGATGGGGTAACAGGAAATGAATACGAAATAGCAGGTCCAGATTCGGAATGGGAAGAAGAGCTTCATTGTGCAAATTGTGAAAAGACTACTGTTTTCAGTTGTGAAACATTTCGAGGACAAAGATCTGGTATATGTGACGAGTGTAATTCTGATACTGATCTTGGTCATAATGATGACTATATTGATTGGGAATCGGTAGCGGAAGAGAAAGAAGATTTGAAGCAATATAGATATGAGCAGGGCTGGGATTGATGGACAGCATACAGGAAATGCTGATAGAGAAGTATCTATTTACTAAGGCACCTCCTGGACCTTATCATAAAGATGAGTGGTTGTGTCTTAGTTGTAAGACAAAGCTGGAAGGTAAGTATGACTTCTACCCGTCTTGCATATCTTGCTATGAAGACCGTCATAAAAAATTGCATGCCTGCTATTACTATAGAGAGGATGAACATGAAGAGTGTGAGAGTATAACAAAATTTAAGGAATGGGTTGTCAACAAGAAAAAGGAGATGCAGTAATGCAGATACCGACAATGAGAGAAATAGTTTGTACTCCTGATGACAGTAGTGTCATTAAGGAAATGCGAATCTATGTGAAGATTGGTAACGATAATTTTTCATCTGCGAGCGTAGTATTTGAGTCAGGGGCAGAATACTATTACCCGGCATTGGATAACAATACAATATCACAATGCTTATTTGCGGACTCTATTGGGTCCACATTTAATAAGTTGGTAGCGCAGAATGATAGGGTTCGTTACAGTAAGTTGAGTTAGTGATGGCTCAACGATCAGGTAAAGAAAGAAGGAACATCAAGCCAGAAATCAAGGATAAGGTGCGCAAACGTGATGACTTTAGATGCAGGATGTGTTTAAAGCATACAGCAGAATTGAGTAAGCAGTTGCAAGTGCATCATATTAGGCCAGTAGAAATGGGAGGTAGGGATAGGTTTGGTAACTTGGTATCGCTTTGTGATATATGCCATAGAATAGTGCATAAAGATGTAGAGCGTTACATCAAACCAATGAGAGAATATGTTAGTAGATACAATCAAGAAGGCAAACGATATACAATCGATTCGATTGAAAGAGGATATTATCTTGAATTCTGATAGAGAATTTACAAATGAAGAGGCAACAAAGATGTTAGCAACATCGATGAAGGAATCTTATCTTTCTAGTTTGGAGATGATTCAAGCTTTTTCTTTTGGGAACTGGAAGGATGCAGAAGAAGCATTAGATATTCCTGAAGATAAAGATGCTGGTATGATTATAGGAGCGTTACTTGGTCATACTCGTAGCATCTTTGAATACGTTAGTGAACATACAGGAATGTCGTCTAAAGAAGTTATGCAAGGGTACGGATACTACTTCTACAGTAATGTTCTTACCGATTTGGAAGATATGTTTACTGCCACTTCTGATGCGATGAATGAAGTAGATATGCTGGAAGAGTTGATTGGAGACGAAGATGACAAAGACTGATTTGCCTGAAGACTATGTTGTTAAAATGGCTAAACTAAGTCTTACTAGGCCAGAAGATTTTGGCTATTGGGGCAATGTTGAACTGTTTGACACTTGGGGTTGGGCAGGGATAGATTACAATAGAGATAGCAGTGTTCTAGACAGAGCCAACTATAAGGTTTTTCATAGAGATGTTGTCTCTCAGTATGAAGATCATTTCACTTCAGAGAGGATGAATCATTGGGCTGTTGGATGGGTTGAAAGAACGCTGGTAAAGGTTCTTGTCAATAATGAAGACGGTATCGTATTTGAGAACATTACTGATGCTTTCTGTGAGACTTTATCTGTTCTAACTTCTATCGAAGAATATGCTGTTATTGATGATGCAACATATCATGATATGGAATGGGATGAGAACATTTCAATCGTTGAAGCGTATGCTCCTAAGATGATTGATCGCGATGTTCAACTCTGGTCAACGATGTTATTGTCAAAGCTTCTTGAAAATGATGTGGAGTGTTGTCCAGATGCTGATTGTTACCCTAGTGAAGAAGATATGATTATGGCAGCATACGAGTGTGGAATGTGCGATAAAGAATATGAAGAGAAATGGTTGGAGTTCTGCTTCGATAATAATCTTACGAAGCCAGCAGCCTTTTTACCGAAACAAACTATTGGACAGTTAGGAATGAGGATATGAAGAATCCATTTAGAAGATCAGATGAGAGCAAGTTTGGCAAAGTCATTCGTAGAGACGAAGTTGTCTTTGATGATTTTGGTGAGGTTATCGATAAAGATGAAGTTGTCTTTGCTCCCAATGCCGATCATGTGCATTACACTCAGCAATCTGAATTGATTGCCAAGCTTAATAAGGTGGCACCATTTCTTGCTATGTTGAGAGATAAGGGAATGACCTATAAGCAAATCTCAGAGATCCTTGAAATGCTGACTGGTATGTCTATCAAGCCAGATCGGGTAAAGAGGTATATTGTAAAGATCAATCCTCCTACTATTCATATTACGATAACTGATAGGGATGATGATGTTCACTAGAATTGAAGCCAGAAACTGGTGCCAAAGGGCTAAGTGTAAAGATCTAGATACTAGTGAGTTTTATCCTGGCCGTGGTGAATCTACAGTAGTCATAAAGACAATATGTAGAGGATGTCCTGTTGTCAAACCTTGTCTCGAGTTTGCTATGAGAAACAAAGAAAAGTTTGGCGTTTGGGGAGCAACATCGGAGCGTGAGCGTAGAAAGATGAGATCTGCTCAGCAACGTAATGCAAAAAAAGAGATAGAAGTGCCGATCACTCAGCTAATGAATAAGTTCGGGATACACATTTCTTTCTTGAAAGAGAATGAGTTGGAAGATTTTTCTGGAAAGGATGGTTATGAATAAGGGTAATGAAACAACATTTTCTACAGAGGATAAGAACAATGATACCAAAGATGATAGTGGGAGCACTACTGGCTATGGTCGGTATGTGTGTAAATGTGGATGTAGTAAAAGATGGGACTGCTATTCCGAATGGAGCTGTACCCACTGTAAGTGTTGCCCCAACCATAAAGAATATGGTGACTATGGCAGGTTCAACTACTACTACGATCACAATCCTACAGAATGCCATTGGTGCGAAAAGTGTCTTGCGGATAGAGCCAGAGGTTGGACTTATCCCTCAAAGTACTTCACTTGCCATAGACGACATCCAAGTATTTGTCCCTAATGCTTTTGATAAGTGGGATAGAGAACAAAAAGAGAAAGCTGGGTTGGTTAGTGTAGAGGAATGTCCATTGGATGGAAGTTCCTGTGAGTTTGATGAAGATGTATGGCTTAGTCATCTTCCTACTTTGGGAGAGTTGATTAACGAATACTTTGAACCAGATGATAGGAAGTTTTTCACATGGCTTGCTTATTGTGAATCAAGTGCAGATCCTGGAGATATTTATAGTTACGCTATGCATCCTCTATCTAAAGCAACAGGATGGTTTCAGCATTTGCCTAAGTTCTGGATAGAGCGGTCTGTTAGATCTGGGTTTGCAGGTTTTTCTATTGATCATCCTGTGGCTAATGTTGGGGTAGCAGCATGGCTGTTTTATGAAGATGGTGGCGCAAAGCATTGGAAGGCGTGTACCAACAAATATATTAGAGAGGTGTATCAGCAATGAAATATGTTTATATCGATACCCTAAACAAGGAGAAGATTGTGATATCAAAGAAGGATCCTATTCATATAGGTCAGAGATTGGTAACTAATGTTAGATGCCATGAGTGCAATAGGGTGTTTGACCTATTGGATGAAACAGATGCCAACGAATATTACTACGGACATGATTGCGAGGCGTTATGAATAAGTTGATTGATAGCAATGAGGTAACTGAGACATACGAAACCGCTATGGGTATCGTTACTATTTGGAAGAAAGATGGCAAAGATCCAGATGGTATGAGTGGCAAAGAGGGTGCTAGCAGAATGAAGTATTTCGATCCTCAGCCTGTCAAAATGACGTTGAAAAAGAAGTACAGGAAGTCCTGAATATTTACACAGGAAAATGTATAAACTGTAGTTACGAAAATATCATTAAGGAGAATGTAATGGGTTATTATGTTCAGATTGAATCTAGCACTTTTATGTTGAAGAAAGAAGATTATGAAGAAGCGTATAAGGCAATGTGTGCGCTGAATCAGTTTGATAGAGTAAAGAGGGGCGGGTCCATGTATTATGATGAAGATACAGGTGACAAGAAAGAGAACAAGTGGTTCTCTTGGATGCTTCCCAACTATCCAGATGTTCATAACACTGCTATAGACATATTGACAGAGCTTGGTTTTGAGATCAACACTAGCGAGACCGGTTTGGAGATAGGTGGTTATGATAACAAGACCGGTCAAGAGGATCTATTCCTTGAAGCTATTTGTCCTTGGGCAACAGGGAATATTGAATGGCTTGGTGAAGATGGTGCTAGGTGGATGGACAACTATGACCATATGACTGTTAGAAGGTACTATACGTCAGATGAATGGATAATGGATAAGGATTACGGAGGCGCTATGGCAGAGGCAATGAATTTTGCTGTTTGGCGAGAAGAGCTTAGGAATAATATGGCAGAAGAAAGGAAGACGGATAATGTCGAAGCCTGAGAAGGTATATTTACAGAGTCAGTTGGATTTGCTGAAGGGAGCAAAGATTGTAGATGCGTATGTAGATGAAACAAACTATGATGGCTGGTCTGAATGTTGGCCTGTGTTGGTGGTTGATATGCCAAATCATGTGATTGATAAAAGCACAGGGAAGCAGATTACAGCTGAGATAATGATTGCACAGGATGAAGAATGTAATGGACCCGGGGTCATTTTAGGACTCCACGACATAAAGGAATTGACTAATGGCTGAGCCACGTACATCGCAGGATCTTTTCAATAGGGTTGCTGATATTCTTGACTTTTCACCACATAAGTACAACCAAGGAGTGTGGGGTGGTGCAGGTACTAAGTATGTTGGTATTGATCCGTCGTACATTGAATGGGATGATATTTCTTGGGATATTGACGATGTTGGTATCGATGAGGAAGAGTTGACTCAGAAGGAAGAAGAAAGGGTAGATGATGCTTGTGGTACACAGGCTTGTGTAGCCGGCTGGGCTTGTTTATTGTCTGGTTTTCATCCTACTATGATTGAGATGGACTTGAATGCAGATACTGATGACAGGGCTGGGAGTATCATTAACAGGGTATCTTCTATGTTTACTGATTTGCAAAGGGAGCTTAGAAAGGGTGGCTTAGTGAATCTCTTTTCTAAGAAGATTGGTTTCAACTATAACGTCATGTCTGATAAGCCAGGTATTGACCTTCCAATAAATCCTGAAACTAACAGGGTATTGCAGATGGATGATATCGAAAGCGAAAAGGGAGTTCGTATTGGTGGTAACACGTTTTATCGTCCTGATATGCAGGGGAGGGTGTTGTTAGACCTTGATCATAATGAAGCATCTACATTGTTTGATGGAGATTATGTTTGGGAAGCAGAGGATCTTCGTCTCATCGGTAAAGGTGAACAGATCCATGAGATTCTAAATGAAAAGTGGAATGATGAAGAAGAGTGGTGTCATGCTTGTGATGAAGAGCGTATCCATTGTGAATGCTAATGGATGATAAATGGACTGGAGATGCTGAGGGTGTCCATTATATTCATGCCACCTATAAGGTTCCTATTGGTTTTGGAATAATGCCTCAGATAAGACAAGCCATGATTCATTTGGATTGCTATACAGAGGAAGAGCTAAATGGGATCAATGAACAGGAGCTTCTTCAGATGTGGGTGAATGCTATTTTGGATAATCAGATAGATAATGATTGGGAAAGACTAGGAGAAATAGGAGAAAGGCCATGAGTTTTACACACGGGTATTTAGTGCCAGGGTTATTGGCTAAGGGGCATTTGGGTGAGCAGGATCTGAATGAACAGATCAGGGAAGAAGCATATACTGATGCTTGGGAAATGTCTTTGGGTGATGTGCAAGACATGATGGTTGCTAGGCATGGTTTTTTCATGAAGCGGCTTATTGATAATCTAGCAGAGAAGGTTGCTTGGGCAATCATAGTGGAGAACAATGATGTTGAATAGTAAGCGTGGAGATATTGTAGGCGATTGTCCTCGTTGTGGTGAGCATTCTATGCTTGATCCACAGGTTCTAAATGCTTTGAGTAGAACAACAAGGGGGGAGGAAGATGAACCTGTTTATGTTTGTTCTCCATGTGGAACAGATGAAGGAATGATGGAGTATTTGGCAAACGGTTGTCAGCCTCAAGATACATGGCCTATCGCTAAGAGAGACTATGAGTTTGAGTTTGAGAACAGGTACTGGCACGCTAAAGGAAGCACAGACAGGGACAATGGCTAAGACCAAAAAGCCGTACAGGCCATACGTTGTTCCAATTGATAAGACTACAATGCATGACACAATAACATTGCAGCAATGGCACAGATTCCGTGACGAGGAACTTGAAAAGATGAAGAAAGAAAAGGAAGAGGAATAGTGGCAAACATAAAGATCATGCGACATGATACTCTAACTCTGGGAGAATGGAAAAAAGCCAGAGAAGAGGAAGCGCAACGAATGAAGGAAGCAGACGAAGCTAAGAAAAAATCGTAAAGTCGGGGGATAAAGATAGTTACTGTTATAGAGAGAACACATAGTAACTAATCCCCTCGCTCCAGTGGTGGAACAGGCATACACAGCAGACTTAAAATCTGCCCTCTTTAATAGAGATAAGGGTTCGAATCCCTTCTGGAGCACAAAATAACCCCACAAGACGCACTAAAAGGAAGACGTCTATTGCTGGGTTGGCGAGAAAACTCCATATATTCTTATGTTGTGTGGGGATGGTTCTTTCTCTTTTTTTGCCTTTTTTGAAGTTGTACTAACGATATAAATAAATATTAAATGTTTTTAGTAGTTTCTGGAAGGGTTGTGGGGATACGTATGCCCTCTCTATAAAGGTCATTTGTTAATCATTCCATCAACCCCCAATATTATCTAAGGGAATAAATAAACTTTATTTGTTTGGGACTAATGTTCTTCCCTTCAAATAAAAGTTTTTTTTATTTATCTGAGATTAGCCAATAATAATCCTTGATGATAATCGGCAAAAATAATCGGCAGAAATAAGTCCAACAAATAACTCTCGTCATTTGGGGGACTGCTGAAAGTATTTACAGATACTCCTACTGGATACCGTTAACTTTAGCCGCCGGTCTTTACTCCCTGTAACTACACCCGTGTGATTTGCGATACTTAGTGCCGGCCCTTAACGTTAATCCTCGAGGCTTGAGTTGGGCGTATTAAATAACGTTAATAAATAAGATTAATTTTGCTGGGCGTAGCCGGCCCCTTGTATAAACCCCATTGCATAACGATAATAAATAATAAAAATAAATAACGTTAGTCGGGGGGACATTCAATTAACGATAACTATTAAGACTAATTTTGCTGGTACAAGCCCTTCGGGTTCTCGTTCCTCGAATACCAGCCTAACTTTGCGGGGAAGGATACGGGGGAATATATCCACTAATATATGGGACTAGTATTAACAGTATTTTGCGGGTGCAAAGTCCTGCGGATTCCTACGGAACACCCGCCTGAGGGGTGGGAATAGATGTGTTCAATATAAGGGAGTGTGTATATGATTTACGTGGACGCAATCCTAAGGCCAGACGAGCGAACACCAGCCCTGTAGACCCCTCCGAAAGAATCTCTTGACAGATCGAAAAACCCATGCGCATGATTCACCGGCAACATTCACCGAGGCTCCGAAGGGAGGTGAGAACATGAGCACGAACGACGAGACGTTCGGAGAGGTCATCGACCTAACCGACGTCTCAAAGGCACGGCGTGGAGCCGAGGCCACCTACGAGCAGGGTCTACTGGACCTACTCACCGACGCCCTCCCGAAAGGGAAGGCGGCGAGGGTGACCCGGTTCGCCGTACTGCGATCCGAGTACGCCTCTGACGAGGACTACCGGAACGCCAAGCAGTCGAAGTCTGCGGAGATCCGCAAGCACTTCGACCGTCTGGTGGCAGACGGAACCATCGTCGGGAAGGCCAGTATCAACTGGGACCCGACCGACGGCACGCCCCAGGTATCCCTACGGACCCCGTAGGGCTATCTGAGCCGCTACCGACTAGGCGTCGGTGATGGACGGGAGAGCCCCACCATCATGGCAACAGAACCGAGAGCGTGAGAGCCTCCCTACGGGGAGGCTCTCGCCGTTATGGGCCGACCATGCCGGCAGTCTCTCCGAGGCTCTCAGAGAGGCTCTACGCCGGCCCTGGCCATCGGGCCATTCATTCAATCCGAGGGTCAGCTCTACCGTTTTCCGCACCCGTAAATGTGGGCCAGCCAGACGAGCGAACACCAGCCGGGGGATGTGTGGGGCAGGGATATAAGTACTCTATATAAGAGAAAGGCTGTTTACATTACGTGGACGTAATTTGTAGAAGAGCCAGAAAGCGCAACACAGCGAACAGCTCCGTTCCCAGGTGCCGCACCTGGGAACTAGCCCATACAAAGAAGAAAGCCCCCACCCTTTCAGGTGGAGGCTTTCTCGCCATTGTGCTGTTGCCAACGTTGGCGAAACGTCCGAGTCCGAGTCAGTTTGGCCCGTGGCTTACTTCCTCAGGGAGACCTGAGGAACCCCGGTCTCAGGGTGCCAGTTTATTGACACCTTGGAACCTGCAGGTAGCACGCCGTCCGATACCAGCATCGCAGCGTGCGAACGAATCGACGCCGCATGCTTCTGGCGCTCATTCCTGAACGCCTCGTCCGAACCGAAGTCCGAGCGTAGGACCGCCATGCCAGTGATTGCCGCAGCTTTACCGTTTCCCAGTGCGTCTGTCAGGAGTGACAGCAGCGCCGGGTTACGTTCAGCCTCAGCACCACGCCGAGCTTTAGAAACGTCACTGAGATCAATGATGGTTCCAAGATCGGATGCCTTGGGAGTAACCATGCGAATATCCTTCCTCGTCGTCGTGGTAGGTGTCCACGTTGATGGTGACGAAACCATCAGAGATCGTGGCGCACAGGTTCCCGGTTTCCTTGGCCGGGTGGTAGGAGGAGTGTTCACGGAGACCATTAGACACGATCCCAACCGAAAGCGCAACCCCTAATCCAAGATTCTTTTCAGAGACCCTTAGGGAGCTCCTAACGTCTGTTCAAGATCAGGTAGGGACCAAGACCAATCCGCCACCCGCATGAGTTGTCAGCGAGCCAGAAAGCGCAACACAGCAAGATCCAGGAATCGTCAAATAGGCCGTTTCTGGTCAGCGCCACACACAGCCTCTCTGAGAGCATGACCCCCCATAATGAGATGACCCCCCACCGAGAGGCTGAACAGCCGTCACAGAGGCAAATAGGAATCCCACTTTCTGTGGTCATCCTGCCACTATTAGTGACGGTGCCAGGACCGAAATCCCCTACACTACGCAGCACCTAAAGTCAAGATATTTCTCAGATTCTTTCAGCAGCCCGTCGGTACCAGCTTTAGGCCGATTCCTGGCCCTGGCTATCGGCCCCTACAACGCAGAAATGGCGCCCCGTGGGCGCCGTTTCCGCATTTCCCCTATTGTCCTGTTCCCAACCTTAGGTGAAGGTCGGCCCCCCCGTGAGAGGCAGAGCGTGGGACGCTAGTCCCCCCTAGTTCCTGATGGAAACTTGAGGGACGCCGGTCTCCGGATGCCAATTGATTGACACCTTCGTACCAGCAGGCAGCGTGCCATCCGCAACCAACTTGTCAGCGTGCTTACGGATCTCCGCAGCAACAGCCTGACGAGCGTTGCGAAAGTCATCGTCCTTTTCAAAGTCCGAACGAAGGACTGCCATAGCCGTCACCGCAGCAGCCTTGCCAGCCTTGAGTGCATCCCCCAAAAGAGAGAGCAGCCCTGACTTGTAGGTTGCCACAGCCCCACGACGGGACTTCGATACGGTACCGAGATCGATAACGTCACCGAAGTCCTTCGCAGAATCGGTCATAGTGCTAGTTGTCCTTCCCCGCTGAGTAGTGATCTCATCAGCGTGTGCGAGAGGCTGATTCGACATTTCGTTTCCTTTCGGTAGGCGACTTCGTGATCCCATTCTACAGATGCAGCAGCAGGGCACAACCCCAAATATGCACATTTCTCCAAGGTTCTCAGAAACAGATTTTGCGGGTACGTGGGGTGCCAGCGAGCCAGAAAGCGCAACACAGCCTGCATGGGGGATTAGCATTCAATGTCGATAATGGTATGTCTCTCTTTAACAGGTCGTACAAGGGAGCCAGCGAGCCAGAAAGCGCACCACAGCGCCCTAGGCGGCCCACCTGCCATCAGGGAACTTGATCCAACCGGGCCGTCTTTTATCCCCCTCTGGTATGTAATCGAATCCACAGGAAGCCATGAAACGATCCTCGTCGAAGTTGGGATTATCTGTGCTGAATATTTCTGCCATGTCCCATGCCAACGACAGCAGCTGAGCCCGTAGCATCGTCCTGGGCCACGTTCCGTAGCCTTTCTCCCATGCACCCGGCGGGTTTTCTTTCAGACCCCCCCTAATCATCATCGCAAACGCTAGGTAGTCTTTCCTGCTCATGCTCATGTTTGTCCCCTTTGGACTAGTTGATGCTGGTATTGAATCATCTATTAGGTCTGCTGTCAACCCGTGGGGAGTATCCACTCACCTATCCATAACCGTTTGTCTTCTTTAGCAGGTCGTACAAGGGAGCCAGCGAGCCAGAAAGCGCACCACAGCAAAAGAGCCCCCCACCATGACGGCAGGGGGCTCTTAGGGCGGCTCTGAGAGTGCCTAGGCGGTCCACCTAGCAGCAAGGCTCATCTCGTGGGGTGGCGGTAGGTAGTTGAATCCACATGCTCCCATGAAACGATCCTCGTCAAAGTTGGGATTGTCCGCATCGAATACTTCTGCCATCGCCCATGCCAGAGAGAGCATGATGCCCCCGTGGGTTCCCACGGCACCGCTCTCTCGTATCTCCTGTAGTTCGTCTGCAATGATCTTCGCAAACGCTAGGTAGTCTTTCCTGCTCATATCGTCCCCTTTGGGATAGTTGGTACCGGTATTAGATCATCCCCTGTCTCTGCTGTCAAGCATGGGGGACATGCACTCACTCTTTGATAATCGTTAGTCTCCTTTAGCAGGTCGTACAAGGGAGCCAGCGAGCCAGAAAGCGCACCACAGCCAGGACCTGGCACTAGGCCCATAACGCAAGAGAGCGCCCCGTAGGGCGCTCTCTCGCCGTTAGGGGGACGGCTAGTTGAGGGTGGCATCCCCTAGGACGGTGATGGGCAGAGACGTCATCGTGAAAGCATCTTCGTCGCAATCAAACGTGACGGTGAGCCTCCCTGCTTCATCCTCATCCTCTGCCGCCATGTTGAGAGCGGCGTGGACGACTTTCTCTAGGTTCCTTGGATCCCTGTTCATGAAGAGAGCGATGAGATCGCCTTCAATGGTGACGGATCGGAAGGCGCCTCCTAGAACGTGCTCTGACGCTGCCATGACCTGTTCAGCGAACATCTGCATCGCCTCCTTCGGGTCGTTTGTGGATCCTTCAAAGTCTTTCGGCATGTCTCCCCCTAATGGGATTGGTGAATGTTGCCCGGTGATTATCGGTCATGGATTCCGTCCTGTCAAGAGATTCTTTCGGTAGCAGCTGCTCGGGGATCATGTACGCAATGCTCAGAACACTATGTTTCCCTTTAGCAGGTCGTACATGGGAGCCAGAGAGCCAGCGCGCACCACAGCGTGATTCCAGGAAACGTCCTCTTGTTGCTACCTGGGAGCGAGCCCATAACGCAAGAGAGCGCCCCGTAGGGCGCCCTCTCACACTAGCGGGGGAGGCTAGTTCTCTTCGTCAGCCTGCGCTTCCTCAATGGCTTCCGACAGGTTCTCCAACAGGTTCTTAGCCTGCGCTGTTGAGACCCTGACTTCGACACCACTCATGCTGATGCTGATTGCCTCGTTGTACGAGTAGTAGTTGGCACTTGCACGGGAGCCGGCGTCGCTGTTGTCGACGACAACGCTCGTAGCCAGCTGACAGTCGAAGTCGATGGTGTGGCTGATCTCTGCGCCGTACATCGTTTCGTTTGAGTAGATGGTTAGTTTCTTCATTTGGTTTCCCCCTATGGGATTGGTGGTTGCTTACGAGAATGATTATACACAGCTGGTTGGGGATTACAAGCGCAATCTCCAGAAAACTATGTCTCTCTTTAACAGGTCGTACATGGGAGCCAGAGATGCAGCGCGCACCACCG